>VOFI01000683.1_pt1 | contig 148001 bp, 134 predicted proteins | sample 5384131 | NCBI WGS metagenome assembly VOFI01 (sample SAMN12384728, study PRJNA508395) | human gut metagenome | isolation source: healthy gut H | host: Homo sapiens | reverse complement strand
CATGGTGGACGTCTTCAACCCCTTCAGCCTGATCAATGCGCTCGCCGATTCGACTTGAGGAACTATTGGGCCTCGTCGGCGCCACACCTTGCTTCCAAGTTTGTGGACGACATGGAGATAAGGCTGGGAGATTTTGATCCTTGCGCCTTGATAAGCAAATCATAGAAACTTTAGACGTGACAGGTGGCGGACCAGAACTGTTTCTCTATCAGTCGGGCTATCTCACGATCAAGGGCTACGTGAACGGCACTTACCTGCTTGGCATTCCCAACTTCGAGGTGAGACAGGCCTTGAACGAAATCGTACTGCCAACGCTTGCCATGCGCAAGAACAATGACCTCCAGTCGACGCAGGCTTTTCTCAATCTCTACCTCAGCGTGGGCAACCTGCCCGAGGCCATGAAATGTCTGAAGGCGCTCGTGGCCGACGTGCCCTACAGCAACAAGAAGCTGGCCAGCATGGACATGGAGGAGCGCTACCGGCTGATACTGAGCACGATCTTCAATGCCATCGGCTGCCGGGTGGAGGTGGAGAAAATGATCGCCACGGGCAGGATAGACATGGTCGTGGAGACAATCCACATCATCTACGTCCTGGAACTGAAACTGAGCAACAACGGAGGCATCGACGCCGCGGCGGAACAGATCCGCTCCCGACAATACGCCGAGCCCTTCAAGGCCGACAAGCGACGCATCGTGGCGCTGGCCATAGAGCTGGACGACCTTGGCGCTCTGCTGGATAAACTGCTCCAGCCACTGGATGCTCTCGATGTCGAGGTGGTTGGTAGGCTCGTCGAGGAGGAGGACGTCGGGCTTGCGCAGAAGAATCTTGGCCAGTTCGACGCGCATGCGCCAGCCGCCCGAAAACTCGCGCGTGGGGCGGCAGAAGTCGACGCGGCTGAAGCCCAGGCCCTGGAGCGTGCGGTCGATCTCAGCCTCGTAGTTCTCGCCGCCGAGGAGCATGTAGCGGTCGTGGAGGTGGGTGAAGCGCTCCACGAGCTGGGCGTAGCCCTCGCTCTCGAAGTCGGTGCGGTCGGCCATCTCCTGCTGCATCCGCTCCAGCTGCTGCTGCATCTTGGTATTGTCGGAGAAAGCCTTGCGAGCCTCCTCGCGCACGATCGTGTCGTCGGCCAGCCGCATCACCTGCGGCAGATAGCCGATGGTGGTGCCGCCGGGAATGGAGACCACGCCACTCGTGGGCTGCTGCTCGCCACACAATATCTTGAGCATCGTACTCTTGCCCGCACCATTTTTGCCGACCAGGGCGATGCGGTCGTGGTCGTTGATGACAAAGCTCACGTCGCGGAACAATGGCTTCGCGCTAAACTCCACGGTAAGTCCTTCTATCGAAATCATGCTATACTCCTTATTAAATTAGGTGCAAAGTTACACATTTTTGGCCGATTCGGCGGTGGGTTTCATGATTTTTCCGTAACTTTGCCAAAGTTAGGCTGCACTCAGCAATAAGGAAACAAGTTTTCCATTGCGACGGCTGACCAACAATACAAGAAAACCAAACGCTACAAGACAATGAATCCATTTGCCAAACATATCGCCAACGCCCTGTCCATCAGCGAACACCAGGTGGAGGCCACGCTGAAACTGCTCGACGAGGGCTGCACCATCCCCTTCATCGCACGCTACCGCAAGGAGCGGACGGGCAACCTCGACGAGGTGCAAATCACACGCATCAGCGAGCTCAACGCGCAGCTCAAGGAGCTGGAGAAGCGCAAGGCGACGATCCTCAAGACCATCGCTGAGCAGGAGAAGCTTACGCCCGAGCTGGAGCGGCGCATCCGCAACTGCTGGAACGCCACGGAGCTGGAGGACATCTACCTGCCCTTCAAGCCGCGGCGGCGCACCCGGGCGCAGGTGGCGCGGGAGCAGGGACTGGAACCGCTGGCCACGATCCTCCTGCTGCAGCGCGAGGCCAACCCCGCTCAGGCGGCAAAGCGCTTCGTCAAGGGCGACGTGGCCGACGTGGAGGCAGCACTGGCTGGCGCCAAGGACATCATCGCCGAGGGAGTGAGCGAAAACGAGCAGGCGCGCAACACCGTGCGTGCGGCCTACCGCCGCGAGGCCGTGATCAGCGCGAAGGTCGTCAAGAAAATGGCCGAGACGGACGAGGCACAGAAGTTTGCCGACTACTTCGACTTCTCCGAGCCGCTGCGCCGCTGCTCCTCCCACCGACTGCTGGCCATGCGCCGCGGCCAGGAGGCGGGCGTGCTGCGCGTCGGCATCGCCATCGCCGACGAAGAGCCCGTGGAGGACCGCCTGCGCCGACAGTTTGTCAGAGGCCACGGCGCCTGTCAAAGCCTCGTGGGCGAAGCCGTGGAGGACGCCTTCCGACGGCTCACAGACCCGAGTATTGAGAATGAGTTTACGGCGCTGAGCAAGGAGAAGGCCGACGAAGAGGCCATCCATGTCTTCGCCGAAAACCTGCGCCAGCTGCTCCTCTCCGCCCCGCTGGGACAGAAGCGCGTGATGGCCATCGACCCCGGATTTGCCAACGGATGCAAGATCGCCTGCCTCGACGCCCAGGGCAACCTGCTCCACCACGAGATCCTCTACCCTCACCCGCCCAAGCGCCACCGCGCCCAGGCCACTGTGGCGGCCGCACGCATGGTGAAGGACTTCGCCATCGAGGCCATCGCCATAGGCAACGGCACGGCGAGCCGCGAGACGAGGGACTTTGTCGACGAGATGCTCGACTACAATCCCGCCCTGCCGGAGGTGAGCGTCTTCACGGTCTCCGAGGACGGCGCCTCCATCTACTCGGCCTCGCCGACGGCGCGCGAGGAGTTTCCCGACGAGGACGTGACGACGCGCGGAGCGGTCTCCATCGGCAGAAGACTGATGGACCCGCTGGCCGAACTGGTCAAGATCGACCCGAAGAGCATCGGCGTGGGACAGTATCAGCACGACGTGGACCAGGCCAAACTCAAGCACTCGCTCGACCGGACGGTGGAGAGCTGTGTCAACCTCGTCGGCGTCAATGTCAATACGGCCTCGAAGCACCTGCTCATGTACGTCAGCGGTCTCGGACCGGCCCTGGCGCAAAACATCGTCGATTACCGCAGGGAGCACGGCGCCTTCACCTCGCGGGCCCAGCTGCGCAAGGTGCCGCGACTGGGACCGGCTGCCTACCAACAGTGTGCGGGTTTCCTACGAATCCCCGGAGCGAAGAATCCGCTCGACAACTCGGCAGTCCACCCCGAGAGCTACGCCATCGTGGAGCGCATGGCGGCCGACGAGGGCTGCACCGTGGCGCAACTCGTGGCCGACAAGCAGAAGCAGCGGCAGATCGACGTCAGGCGCTACGTCACGTCCACCGTCGGACTGCCCACGCTCAACGACATCCTCGCCGAACTGGAGAAGCCGGGGCGCGACCCGCGCCAGCCCATCCAGGAGTTTCGCTTCTCCGACAGCGTCCACACCATCGACGACCTGGGCGAGGGAATGGAGCTGCCCGGCATCGTGACCAACATCACCAACTTTGGGGCCTTCGTCGATATCGGGGTCCATCAGGATGGCCTCGTCCACATCTCTCAGTTGGCCGACAAGTTTGTCAAAGACCCCAACGAGGTGGTAAAGCTCCACCAGCAGGTCATGGTCCGCGTGACGGAGGTGGACCTGCGCCGTGGCCGCATCGCCCTGTCCATGCGCAAGGTGAAGCAACCCTAAAGATGAAGCAACCCTAAAGGTGAAGCAGCCCTAAAGGAAAACAGCCCTAAAGGAAAACAAAAAGACAATCCCGGACCACAACCAGTGTGACCCGGGATTGTCATTTCTCAATATCTTACCTTAATATCTTACCTTAGTATCTTACCCTATCTTGCTGCCGGCAAGGATGGCTCGCTGCTGGCAAAACGACGCGGCGCCTACGCCTGCTCAAACTCGCGGAGGAAGCGGGTGTCGTTCTCGGAGAAGAGACGGAGGTCGCTGACCCGATACTTGAGGTTGGTGATGCGCTCCACGCCCAGTCCGAAGGCGTAGCCCGTATAGACCTCGGGGTCGATGTTGCAGGCAGCCAGGTCGTGGGGATCGACCATGCCGCAACCCAGGATCTCCACCCATCCCGTGTGCTTGCAGAAGCCGCAGCCCTTGCCGCCACAGATGTTGCAGGAGATATCCATCTCGGCGCTGGGCTCCGTGAAGGGGAAGTAGCTGGGGCGAAGGCGAATCTTCGTGTCGGCGCCAAACATCTCGCGGGCAAAGGTGAGCAGCACCTGCTTCAGGTCGGTGAAGCTCACGCCCTTGTCCACATACAGACCCTCCACCTGGTGGAAGAAGCAGTGGGCACGGGCCGAGATGGCCTCGTTGCGATAGACGCGGCCCGGGCAGAGGATACGGATGGGGGGCTCGTGGGTCTCCATATAGTGGGCCTCGTCGCCCGAGGTGTGGCTGCGCAGCAAGACGTTCTTGGTCACGTCGGAGGGATCGCTCCTGTCGATGAAGAAAGTGTCCTGCATATCGCGTGCGGGATGGTCGGCGGCAAAGTTGAGCATCGTGAAGACGTGCTGGTCGTCGTCGATCTCGGGACCGCTATAGAGCGTGAAGCCCATACGGGAGAATATGTCGATAATCTCGTTTTTCACCAGCGTCAGCGGATGGCGCGTACCCAGCGTCACGGGATAGGGCGTGCGCGTCAGGTCGATGTCGTCGCTCTGCGCCGCCTGGTCCTCCACCTGCTCCTTGAGCGCATTGATGCGGCTCTGGATCTTGATGCCGACGGCACGCTTCTGGTCGGCGGCCACGTTGCGGAACTCGCCCATGAGGGCGTTGATCTCGCCTTTCTTGCTGAGGTACTTCAGGCGCAAACGTTCCACATCCTCGGCACTCTGCGCCGTCACCGTGCTGACTTCCTTCAGAAGTCCTTCTATCTTCTCTAATAACATAGCTCGCTTTAATTTTTCTGCAAAGTTACAGTAAATCAGATGAACCGCAAAATAAAACTGATTTTTATTTTGTATTGTCTGCGCTTTACGCTAACTTTGCACCCGTATTTTAGTATATCTATATATAATATTGAGAGAATGAGAAAGTTATTCTTGTTGACCATTGCGCTCTGCTGCGTAATGGTCGGATTGAACACCGGCTGCACGGACAAGAAGCCCGAGGTGCTTACCGACACGCTGGCCATCGACACCGACACCATCGCCGACACGACCCACGCCGACCCCATCGCACGGATCGTCGAGGAGACACCGATGCCGAAGGCCGCCGACCAGCTCTTCGACGACTTCTTCTTCAACTTCATCGCCAACAGGCGCCTGCAGCGCGCCCGCATCGTGTTTCCACTACCCGTGACGCGGGGTGGCAAGACGAAGATGCTACAGAAGAGCCAGTGGAAGACGGAGCACTTCTTCATGCGCCAGCAATACTATACGCTCATCTTTGACAACGAGCAGCAGATGGACAACGCCAAATCGACCTCACTCGACAGCGTGGTCGTGGAGAAGATCTATCTGCGCGAGGGACTGGTGGACCAGTATGCCTTCGGACATGGAGACGGCAAGTGGCGCATGGAGCGCATCAATCAGATCAGCTTCAAGGACAATGTCAATGCCTCCTTCCTCAACTTCCTGCAGAAGTTTTTCGCAGCCAACGGCGCGGGAATGATCCGCAACCCGCTGCCCTACTCCGGCCCTGACCCCAACGGCGAGGAGACGAGCCACGTGGAGACGACGATACCAGCCGAGGAGTGGAGCACCTTCCTGCCCACCGTGCCCGACAATATGATCTACAATATCCTCTACGGCCAGAAGTATGGCAAGAGCCAGCGCAAGATCCTGGTCTTCAGAGGACTCGCCAACGGCATCGAGACCCGACTGGTCTTCAAGCAGCGTCACGGCAAATGGCGCCTGGAGAAGATTAAGGCATATTGATCTCGTCTTTGATCTGATCCGGGCCCCAGGGTCCGGCCCACCACAACCACATCACACCCGATGCGACCCACGGCCAAACAAGACCAGGGCGCATCGGTTTTGTTCGAACGAAGGATTTTTGTTCAGACAAAGAAATCTTGTTCCAGACAAAGGATTCGTATCCCAAACGAAGGGATCATGTCCAAACGAAGAAATCGTGTCCGAACAAAGAATTCTTATTCAAATGAAGGAGAAAACAGATGATAGACAAAAAAAACTATAGTTTACTGGCCCACAACACCTTCGGCATCGACGTCCGCTGCCGCAGATTCGTGGAGTATGGCTCCGTCGAAGAGGCGCAGGAGCTGGTCCGAACCCTCACCCCCGAGGACGGCCCGCTGCTCATCCTTGGCGGCGGCAGCAACCTGCTACTGACGGGCGACTACGAGGGGACGGTGATCCACTCTGCCATCCGATTCATCGAGCCGCTGGGAGAAGGACGTGTGCGCTGCGGATCAGGACAGGAGTGGGACGCCTTCGTGGCGTGGTGTGTCGCCAATGGCTACCACGGCGCGGAGAATCTCTCGCTGATACCGGGCGAGTGTGGCGCCAGCGCCGTGCAGAACATCGGTGCCTACGGCGCGGAGGCCTGCGACCTCATCGAAGAGGTGGAGGCCGTGGAGATAGCGACGGGACGCCTCTGCCGCCTCAAAGGCAGCGACTGTGGCTACAGCTACCGACAGAGCCGCTTCAAGCACGAGTGGCGCGACCGCTTCCTCATCACCTCCGTCACCTACCGGCTCTCCACACAGTTTGATCCGCAACTCGACTATGGCAACATCCGTACGGCCCTGGCCGAGAAAGCCATCACCCACCCCACGGCGGAGCAGATGCGACAGACGATCATCGAGATCAGGCGCAGCAAACTCCCCGACCCCAAGGTCTTTGGCAACGCGGGCAGCTTCTTCATGAACCCCATCGTCGGCGAAGAGAAGTTTAGGAAACTGCAGGCGCAATATCCACAGATTCCCCACTACGAGGTGGCTGACGCCGACGGGACGACTCGCTACAAGGTGCCCGCTGGCTGGCTGATAGACCAGTGTGGGTGGAAAGGACGGTCGCTCGGACGGGCGGGGGTCTATGCGCGCCAAGCGCTCGTGCTAATCAACCTCGGCGGGGCGACGGGCCAGGAGGTCAAGAAGCTCTGCGAGGCCGTGCGCCACGACGTGGCCGAGCGGTTCGGTATAGAAATCAACCCCGAGGTGAATATCCGATGAGACTGACGTTCTTAGGCACGGGAACGTCCAACGGCGTGCCCGTCATCGGCTGCGATTGCGAGGTCTGCCGCAGCCAAGACCCGCGGGACCAGCGTCTGCGCACCTCCGCACTCATAGAGACGGAGACCACGCGCGTGCTGATCGACTGTGGACCCGACTTCCGCCAGCAGATCCTTCGCCAGCCCTTCCGCAAGATCGACGGACTGCTCATCACGCACATCCACTACGACCACGTGGCGGGCATCGACGACGTGCGCCCGTTCTGCCAACTCGGACCGGTCAATATCTATGCCGACGCAGCCACCTGCAGCGGCTTGCACCACACCATGCCCTACTGCTTCGGCGAGCATCTCTACCCAGGCGTACCCAAGCTGGCTCTCCACACCATCGCTCCGCACGATCCGCTGCAGATCGGCGACCTCAAGATCGTGCCCATCGTGGTGCTCCACGACAAGATGCCCATCCTCGGGTTTCGCATCGGACCACTGGCCTACATCACCGACATGAAGTCGATCGACGAGACAGAACTACCTTATCTACAGGACGTTGACACGCTCGTGGTCAATGCGCTGCGCTGGGATCCGCCCCACCACTCCCATCAGCTGGTGAGCGACGCCATCGACTTCGCACACCGCCTGGGCGTACGGCGCACCTACCTCACGCATCTCACCCATAAGATCGGACGCTACGCCGAGGCCAGCAAGCGGTTGCCCGAGGGGGTGAGCTTCGCCTACGACGGACTGCAGATCGACGTCTGACCGAGGCAAACTGCCCGCATCCACACAAGTTCTCATCCCACGTTCCTTCCCTCGGAGGGAGCGTGGGGATGATGCTATCATACGAGGCCGATAGGGCGCGGGCGTAGCGATCGTGACGCCCCGGCATGGAAGCATCCTTTAAGAAAACTAAAAAAACAAATACGCCCCGATACAATCCGGATTATTTTTTGTAACTTTACACTCCCCTATTGTGCCCCTGGCACAACTGCCGGGGGACGCTGCCTCACGGCAGGCTGAAGAAGAAATCAAAAAAAGAACAATATAAATGCATTTCAAATGGAATTACGAATCGCCTTCGCCCGATCGGCAACGTGCGGCCAAGGAGTTGGGTGAGAAGCTGAATATCAGCCCGATACTCGCCAACCTGCTCATCGATCGCAGCATCACGACCGAGTCGGCAGCCAAGCGCTTCTTTCGTCCGCAACTGGCCGATCTCATCAACCCGTTTCTGATGAAGGACATGGATCTCGCCGTGGACCGCCTCAACGACGCCATGGGGCGCAAGGAGCGCATACTGGTCTATGGCGACTACGACGTGGATGGATGCACGGCCGTCGCGCTGGTGTACAAATTTCTGCGACAGTTCTACTCCAACATCGACTATTACATCCCCGACCGCTACGACGAGGGGTATGGCATCAGCCACAAAGGACTGCAGTATGCGGAGGAGACGGGGGTGAAACTCATCATCATCCTCGACTGTGGCATCAAGGCGGTGGAAGAGATAGCACACGCCAAGCAGCTGGGCATTGACTTCATCATCTGTGACCACCACGTGCCGGACGACGAACTGCCGTGTGCCGTGGCGACGCTCAACCCGAAGCGGGCGGACGACACCTACCCGTTCAAGGAGCTCTGTGGCTGCGGCGTGGGATTCAAGTTTATGCAGGCCTTTGCCAAGAACAACGGCATTCCCTTCTCGCGCCTCATCCCGCTGCTCGACTTCTGTGCCGTGAGCATCGCGGCCGACCTCGTGCCCGTGGTGGACGAGAACCGCATCCTGGCTTTCCACGGCCTGAAGCAGCTCAACCAAAACCCCAGCGTCGGCCTTAAGGCCATCGTGGACGTGTGTGGACTGAGCGGGCGCGAACTGTCAATGAGCGAGATCATCTTCAAGATAGGACCGCGCATCAACGCCAGCGGACGCATGGAGTGTGGCAAGGAGAGCGTGGACCTGCTCGTGGAGCGGGATATCAACGAAGCGCTGCGAAGGGCACGCCACATCGACACGTACAACGAGCAGCGAAAGGGCATAGACCGACAGATGACGGACGAGGCCAATCTGATCGTGAACCGGCTGGAGAGCCAAAGCCACCAGAGCAGCATCGTCCTCTACGACGAACACTGGAAGAAGGGCGTGGTGGGCATCGTAGCCAGCCGACTGACAGAGATCTACTTCCGCCCCACCGTGGTCATCACGCGCGAGGGAGACCTGGCGACAGGATCTGCTCGGAGCGTGGCGGGATTTGATATCTACTCGGCCATCAAGAGTTGCCGCGACTTGCTGCTCAACTTCGGCGGTCATACCTACGCGGCAGGACTGACGCTGCGCTGGAGCGACGTGAGAGAGTTTCGCAACCGATTCCAGGCCTATGTGGATAGCCACATCCAGCCGGAGCAGACGGAGGCTTTCCTCCACATCGACGCGCTCATCGACTTCAAGGATATCACGAAGAAGCTGCACAACGACCTCAAGCGCTTCGCTCCGTTCGGACCGGGCAACACGAAACCTATCTTCTGCACGAAGGATGTCTATGACTTCGGCACGTCGAAGGTGGTGGGACGCGAGCAGGAGCACATCAAACTGGAATTGGTCGATTCCAAGTCGAACAACGTCATGAACGGCATCGCCTTCGGACAGAGTGCGGCAGCACGCTACATCAAGTCGAAACGGTCGTTTGACATAGCCTATACCATCGAGGACAACGTGTTCAAGCGGGGGGCGGTGCAACTGCAGATAGAGGACATAAGACCCACCGAGACGGAGGAAGGAGAGGGATAAAAGAGTGGTGGCAGACTATCGCGCCATACTGCGTGAGCACTGGGGCTTCCCTGACTTCAGAGGCATCCAGCGCGAGATCATCGAGAGCATAGGGGCTGGAAAGGACACCCTGGGACTGATGCCAACGGGGGGAGGAAAGTCTATCACCTTCCAGGTGCCTGCGCTGGCGATGGAGGGTGTGTGCCTGGTCATCACGCCCCTGATTTCGCTGATGAAGGACCAGGTGGACCATCTGCGCAGGAGAGGCATCAGGGCGGCAGCTATCCACGCGGGAATGCAGCGGTCCGACATCGTCCAGACGTTGGAGAACGCCGTCTTCGGGGGCGTGAAGTTGCTCTACATCTCGCCCGAACGTCTCGGCTCCGAACTCTTCCTGGCCAAACTGCGCCACATGAGAGTGAGCTTCGTCACTGTGGACGAGGCCCACTGCATCAGCCAGTGGGGCTACGACTTCCGCCCTTCCTACCTGGAGATAGCGGAGATAAGGCAACTGCTGCCCGAGATTCCCATCCTCGCACTGACCGCCACGGCCACTCCCGCCGTGGTGGAGGACATCCAGCGCCAACTCCAGTTTCGCACGCCCAACGTATATAAGATGAGTTTCGCACGCGCGAACCTTTCTTATATCGTGCGCCGCACCATGGACAAGGAGGCGGAGCTGCTCCACATTCTCCGTCAGACCAGCGGATCGTCCATCGTCTATACACGCAGCAGGGAGGCCACACGCGAACTGGCCAAAATGCTCATGCAGCAGGGCATCAGTGCGACATGGTATCATGCGGGACTGGAACCTAGCGTGAAGGAGGAACGGCAAAACCTGTGGCAGACCGACAAGGTGCGCGTCATGGTGGCGACCAACGCCTTCGGCATGGGTATAGACAAACCGGACGTCAGCATGGTGATCCACCCGGACGCCCCCAACTCCATCGAGGAGTATTTCCAAGAAGCGGGACGGGCGGGACGCGACGGCAACCTGGCCTACGCCGTGCTGCTCTACGAAGAGGACGATGCCTACAAACTCAAATGCCGCGTCGCCTCCTCCTTTCCCGAGAAAGAACTCATACGCACCATTTACAACCAAATCGCTTATTTCTTCGTCGTGGGCGTGGGCTGCGGAGCGGGCCATACATTTGAGTTTAGCCTGGAGCGGTTCTGCCGGGCATACCGCCACTTCCCCACCCAGGTGCACACGTCACTGGAACTGCTGCAGCGGGCGGGCTACATCTACTATGATCCCAACCCGGACAGCAAGGCAAGGCTGCGGTTCCTACTCCAGCGAGAGGACTTGTACCGCCTCGACCATAGCACACCCAAGGAGAACGCCGTCATCACGGCATTGCTGCGGATGTATGGGGATCTGTTTGTCGATTTCAGTTTCATCGACGAGAGTTTTGTGGCCAAGGAAGCCAACTTGTCGCGCGAAGAGACCTATACGACGCTTCGGGCACTTGACCAAAAGCACATCGTGAAGTTTATCCCTCGCAAAAACATTCCCCTCATCACCTATCGCAAGGACAGAATCGACGGAGAAGACCTGATCATTGGTCCCGAAGTCTATGAGGACCGCAAGGCCGACTTCGAGAAGCGCATCCTCGCCATGATTGACTATTGTGAGAATGAGAGCGAATGCAGAAGTCGCCAGCTGCTCCGCTATTTCGGCGAGACCGAGAGCGAGGACTGTGGCCACTGCGACGTCTGCCGGGCAAGGCGCAAGGAAAGTAGCGACGAGGCGCTGCGGCAGGCTATCCTGCAACAACTGGCGGACCGGAAGGGCCACACGCTCGCCGAGATCAAAGCGCTATTTGGACACGTCAAGGCTGGACAGGTGCTCAACCGCCTCATGGCCGAGGAACAGGTGGCAACGGATGGCAGCAAGATTTGGCTGAAAGACTAAAAACGCGAAAGTCGCAAAAACCCTTGCAGAGAATCCGCGTTTCTACTCGAAGTGCAGCTCGCAACGGCAGACCTCACGCTGCTCTTCCCCCTCCCTCACCTTGCAGACGCTCACGCCAAAAGCAAGACCATCGTCTGAGAGCGGCTGGCGATAGAGACGAAGCCGGTCTCCCTGATAGCTTTCTGCCACATAGGCCACGTCGATGCGGCGCAGGCGGTGGGACTCGTACCAGGAGAGTGGCCAAAGGTCGAGGACATGGTCGATGTACTTCACGCTATTGATGTGGCCGTTGATATCCACATCGCTATAGAAAGTGTCCAACTCTCGCACCAACTCCAGGCGGTCGCCGAGTTTCACGCGCGAGGGACCGGCAATGGGGCACGGATAGTCGCGGTCCAGGTAGGCCGTGAGCAGGCCGTCGTGGATGGCAAGGATATCGGCAGGCTGGCGCGTCTCGGTGTCGATCATCGCCCAGATGCTGCGGCCGTAGCCATAGACGCTCCCCGTAGGCGAACCGATCTTGAAGTTACGGCTCGTGAAATACTTCATCGCACTGTCGCACCAGGTCTCGATAAAAAACGGGTCGTAGGCGCGGGGCATGGCCTCCAGTTCTATGCACAGGCGGCTCAACACCCAGGTACGGTGGATGGTGTGGAGGTAGTTCATACCAAACTCGCGGTCGTCGGAGTGGAAGTCGGCGGCATTGAGCAGGGCGTTGCCCAACTGGCCCACCGTCAGATGCTTGGAGAAGTCGCAACGAAACGGGTCGGCCATCATATCGTAGTGTGCCACCTTGGGCAATAGTTCTTTTTCCATATACTTGGTCTTTTATGATTCGCAAGCTACAACAGTCCATCCATAGCAAGCTGCTTGCAAAGTTAGCCATTTCTCTTCATTCTGCCAAGACTCTCGAGCCTCAGTTTCTCTGTTTTTCTTCCTTTTCCTATCGCCCACGCTCTCAAAACAAGACTTATCTCGGTCTGGAGCATTTCTTGGAAATAGAAGTACAAGCCAATCACAACGAACGCTTTGGGAGATCATAGAATTCCAAGCAAGCCTCAACGAGCACCTGAGGATCATAGATGGCAAAAGACCGACTTCACAGCCGGCCTTTTTTCATTACAAAAACATTATGAAATAATTCCTTTTGAACAAGATTTCATTTACCAAGTTGTACTAACTGTTTTACGGTTGCAAAGGTACGACTTGGCGGAAAAGTACACAATACCTAAAAAAAGGTATTTTGCTTTTCTCTGTCTTCTTTCGTTGCCACAACGGGCCCGAATCCTACAAGCGGACGAGCGTAGAAGCGCGTTGCTTGCCTTCCACCTGGAGGACAAAGACGCCCTTCGTCGTGGGCAGGGGAAGCTGGTAGGAAGGCTGGTTGGCAGGAAGTTGCCAGCGGCCCACCTTGGCGCCTGTGGGCGAGAAGATTGTCACGGCGAAAGGCTGCGTGGGAGTTTCGTCAAAAGAGAGCGTGAGGACGCCCTCCCCTATACGGACCTTGACGCCACGAAGCGGAGTGGCGGAGACTTCCCCTACCCTGTCGAAGTGGAGCAGATGAAGCAATCCTTTATAGACGTCTATCTCGCCGTAGCCATAGCGGTTGTTGGGGACGGGAAGTCCGGAGACGGTGCGGTGGCTCGTGGCGGCAATGGTCTCAAGAGCCTGCTCGGGCGTGAGCGTGGGGCAGGCCTGCAGCCAAAGGGCAATGGCTCCTGCCACTACGGGTGCGGACATGGAAGTACCGGAGTTGGCATTCCATGCATAGGTGCGTCCATTATACTGGAAATGAGCCACATCGCTGCGCAGCGGCGCTCCTTGGTTGTCCGGATTGGCTATGAAGAAGGAGCTATAGGCCGAGATGACATTGGTGCCTGGCGCACAGACATCGGGCTTCGTCCGCCCATCCATCGTCGGGCCCACGGAGGAGTAGTCGGCTTTGAGTCCATTGCCTCCTTTGCTGACGTGCCAGTCGCCCTGGTAGTTGTAAAACTGGTTGCGCCAGGTGGTCGCTCCCACGCTGATGACGCGGTTTGCCGCGCTCGGCACGAGGATGCTATGACTCTGCTCTCCTGCCGACATTGTGGGGTCTAAGTCGCTGTTCCAAGTCAAAAGACCATTGTAGAAGAACTCCACGTCGGCTTCTGTTCCCCGCACGTCGAGGGCCGTGCTCGGCGTACCAAGTCGCTGCTCCTGCTGCATCGTCACGTCATAGAACACACCCTGACCAACGGCAGGGGCCTCATAGGCTTGGACCAGCACCACCATGCGGTTGCCTGGCGAGGTCATGACGGTGTCACAGAGCAAAGAGTCGGAGGCGGCGAGCACCTCCTGCGTAGGATAGTCGAAACAGACGGGTGCGGCGGGGTTGGCATAGGTCTTGATCCGGATAGTGAAGGGGTCGGCAGACCGCAGAGTGGCTGTGCCTACAGGTGAGTTGGCTGCGACGAAAAGCCCTGCGTGCTCCTCGCCACGAGGCTTGCGGAAGTAGGCCAGTCGCTCGCCGTTGTTACCCGCCGAGGCCACCAGGATGCGGCCTGGTCCCTGGAGCGAATCGAGCACCTCGTAGTAGAGGCGGTCTTCGTCGTGGGCACTCTCAGGACTTCCCTCGCTAAAATTGATCACGCAGGGTTTGCCAACGCTGGCTGCATAGTCGAAAATATACTTGAAGCCCAGGGCGTCGGTGGCCGTCGTGTATTTATAGATGAGCGACGTGTCGATGATGGCTGCGTCGTCTCCCGTCGCATTGCATACCAAGCAGAGGTCGGCGTCGGGGGCAATGCCACCGTAGGGGGAGTCGAAGCCGCTTCCGGCAGCTATTCCTGCCGTGTGGGTGCCGTGGGTCTGCACGTTGCCGTCATAGGGGCAACCCAACTGGAGCAAAGCCTCCTCGCCTCGATAATCGCGGCCGACATAGTAGGGCGATCCGATGGTGTCAGGCGACAGATGGTCCCACAAAGCCTGGATACGATAACGGCTCATGTCGCGCGTATAAAAGGTGGGGTGAGTCAGGTCGAAACCGATGTCCTGCACGCCGACGACCACGCCCTCGCCCGTGAAAGCTTGCGGCAAATCGCGTCCCTCATAGGCTGGAATCGCATTGACAATGGTGCGCGTAGTGTCCATCATGACGGTGCAGGAGCGGTGGGTTTCTATTCGCATCACTCGCCCGTCGAGCGACAAAGCCCCGATATGGCGCAAGGGGATGGAGACGATATGGAGGGAAGGTCCGAAACTCGCCAAGCGCTCCACGCCATAGCGCTGAAAGAGCTCATCGGCGTCGCCCTCTGTACGGATGAAGGCCGACAGTTCGCGTCCTTCCATGTTGCCAAGCTGTGGGCGCTGGCGTAGTTCTGCGCGCGCCAGGGTAGCCACTTCGCGTACGAAAGGCGAGAGTTTGTAATAGGCCGCTTGCTGCGCTTGCATGGAAAGCGAAGCGAAAAGGAGGGTTGAGAGGGTGAGGATGCGCATAGGAATCGGAATGTTGAGGGTGAAACTTGTTTTTTCTCTGATGAGACGAACTTGAGTAGTACGAGGCTGCTATTTGATGTCCGCTCTATGAGGTGGGCAAAGACCAGAGAGGGGCATGCGTGCCAGCAAGGATGCCAAGGACTAAGCCCGCAGTTCTCGGAAGGTATAGACCATGACCGGAACGGTGACGATGAAGGCAAACAGGTCGCTTACGCTCTGACAGACCTCCACGCCCGTCAGTCCTAGCCAACAGGGGAGGACGAGGATGCTGGGGATGAAGAAGAGACCATTGCGAGAGGCTGCCAGCAGATTCGCACGCCACGGTTTGCGGCAGGTCTGCGTGAGCATATTGCTCGACATCATGGTAGCACAGAGCGGAAGGGTGAGCAACTGCCATCGGAGGGCCACAACGCCGACCGCCACCACCTCCATATCGTCGCGGAAAAGGGCGATGAGCTCAGAACTGAAGAGCCATCCCAAGCCCGAGACCGCAAGGAGGAAGACCGTGCCGACTATCGTCGTAAACCACCAGGCGCGCTTGAGCCGACTATACAGTTTCGCTCCATAGCAGAAACCGCACAACGGCTGAAAGCCCTGGCCGAGCCCGATGACTACTGCCATCACCAACATCGTGATTCTTCCGACAATACTCATGCCCGCAATGGCAGCGTCGCCCCATGTTCCTGCGGCGTGATTGAGCAGCATCGTCGATACGCAGAGCAGTCCCTGACGGGACATGGAGGGACTACCGCCATAGAATATCTCTTTGACAGCAGGCCAGGAAGGGGCGAAGTCGCGCCAATAAATGCCAATGTTTCCCTCGTGGTGGGACATGCGAAACAGCAGGAGAAAACTGACGACTTGCCCGATGACCGTGGCAAGGGCGGCTCCCTGCACCTTCAGATCGAGCAGGAAGATAAAAAGGGGATCCAAGGCCACATTGAGGACCGCACCTGTCACAATGCCCACCATCGCATAGGCAGCATTGCCCTGCAGGCGGAGCTGGTTGTTGAGCGTCAGTGACGACATCAGAAAAGGCATTCCCAGCAGCGAAACCGAGAGATAGCTTTCCGTTAGGGGCAAGATGGTGGGCGTGGAACCGAGGAGCAGGGCCAAAGGATGCAGAAAGACCAGGCCCAAGGTCATGAGGGCCAGTCCCGTAAAGAGTGAAAGAAAGAACCCATCTGCGGCCATGCGGCGGGCATTGCCATGACGGCGAGCTCCCAACTCGCGCGAAATGTAGTTGCCCGATCCGTGACCGAAGAAGAAACCAAAGGCCTGCATGAAGAACATCAGCGGGAAGACAACGCCCACCGCAGCCGTGGACTGCGTGTCGAGCTGTCCGACAAAGAAGGTGTCGGCTATGACATACAAACTCGTCACCAGCATACCGACAATGGTTGGAACGGCCATTGTCGGTATTACCCGGCGGATGGGAGCCGTCGTCAGGTAGGTGTAGTTGTCTTTCCCTCCGTGCATGGCAGTCGCTTATACCTCCTTTTTCTTCTGAAGTTGCTCGATGATGGTGGCGACAATACGCTCTGCCGATCGGCCGTCCCAACGCTCAGGCAAGGCAGCCTTCTTCCATTTGCCCTGCAACAGGTCGTCCAAGGCGGTTTGGAGCAGGTCGGGATTCTCGCCCACAAGCACATTGGTACCTACCTTCACGGTCTCGATGTGCTCCGTATAGCTATTCAGCGTGATACAGGGCACACCGTTGAACGTGGCTTCCTCTGCCACGTTGCCCGAGTCGGTAATGATACCGCGGGCGTGGGCGGTGAGGAATCCAAACTCCAGGTAGTCCAAAGGTTCGGCAAAGCGCAGCGACTTCAGCGCTCGTTGGGCGGCTATTTGCTCCACCGTCTCGCGGGATCGGCCACGCAAGGGTGCGATCACGGGAACGCCAGCCTTTGTGGCCTCGGCGTCGAGGACGCGCAACATGGCTTCCAGTCTCTGAGTGTCGGCAATGAGCAACTTGCGGTTGAGCGTCAGCACAAGGTAGGAAGCGTCCGTGATGGCGGGCAGGGCCGGGTGCTTGGCCAGCTCGTTGCCGATGCCTTCGATACGCTGACGACAGAAGCGGAGGTTGTCGATGAGGATGTTGCCCACCATATAGACTTTCGAGAGTTCCGCTCCCTCACGATTGGCAATACTATTGTTGCTAATGCCTGCAGTGAAGAGCAGGTCCGAGAGACCGTCGATGACGAGGCGGTTGATCTCCTTCGGCATATTGATATCGAAAGAGCGTGTGCCTGCGGCAATATGGGCCAGCAGGATACCTTGCTTCTTGGTGACGATGGCAGCGGCCATAGTTGAGGCAAGATCATCCACTACTACCACGGCGTCGGTGGGATGCTGCTGCAGATAGACCTCGAAACGAGACATCACCTGCCCCGTAAGCTCGTTGAGATTCTCGCAGTCCACACCCAGATACTCATCGGGCAGGTGGATGCTCAGGTCGTCGAAGAGCGTTCCTTCCAGCGTGGGGTCTCCTTGGCAGCCCGTATAGACGAGCGAATAGCTGATGGGGCTTCCCTCCCTCCGCAAGTTGTCTATCTGGCGGATGAGCGGGGCGACCTTGATGAAATTGGGGCGTGCGCCCGAAACGATACATATCTCCATAGTGTGATGCTTTTTACAATGCAAAGTTAGTCATTTTTTGGCAGACAGGGGAGAAATTCCCACATATCTTTTCGCAAACACCTGTTTTCCTATGCAGACCAAGCTGCTCAATCCCGAGAGAGGCTCTTGGAGTTCAAACAAGTCGTGTATACGGTATTGTGAGTAGTATTTCATGTCGCCCTTACGAGTTTTAACACATAAAAGTAATCATTTTATCTGAAGGTAACTATTCAGCAATAGTGTAGGCATGCAGCATCCTACCATCCTATAACGACAGGATGGTATGGATAGCTTGCAGCTGCGACTGGCCGTTTTTCCATGCAGTGTCAGCAATGGAATGTATAGAAAAAGAAAGCGTCTGCTCCATTGTCAGACCTGAAAGTGCGGACACTTTCTGCTTTATCTTCAGTTTTCGGTTCCTCTCTCGCTCGCATTGTTGTCGGGTGGAATTGCGGGATTTTCCAAGAAGTTGAATATGTAATCCCTGCATTTTGCGAGTCCATTGCGAAGCCTCTCGAAGTTGGATCTTAGGTGGAGCAGGTTGGCTTTCAGCAGATCGTCAAGCTTGTCAAGCCAAGTTCTTTTTGTCAATGAATTCATTAGGCCGAGTGTTTCTCTCATGAATGGCTTGTCTAAACAGGCTTGCCACATCTTTCGACCACTGCTGTTTCGGGTCAAGCTCTGTCAAGTATTCCAACTCGCGCAGAAGGTGGTAAGGCACACTTGGTGATTCAAAAAGTCAAGGGAAAAATACGCGCTGTGCCTGTCGGTCACTGCCACCATGTTTTTAGAGCATCGCCGAACCTCTCTTCAAGCACTTTTGACGAGCGGCCGGCAGCACGGAAGCAAAGCGTCAAGTATGTTGTTTGCGCTATCCACGCCCAATCCAATTTCTTGTTGTTGTAGCAACCCGACTCATCGAAGCCCACAACGGGTGATTTCCTCAGCATGTCTTCCAGCAGCTTTATGGCAGGCTTGGTTTCCCTCATGGCCTCCTGTACAATGTTCTTGATGGAGCCTTGGCTCATGTGGACAGAAAACACCTCTTCCATCAAAGAAGCCAGTCGCTCGTAAGGTATGCACTGCACCACGCTCAGGTAGGTCACAACGGCTCTGATGTTCTTGCCAAAAGTTACCTGGTTTGCCCCGCTTTGCGCGGCTCGTATCCTCTATTGCAACATCCGCAGGTGCAGGTCTTCTTGTAATGGCGATATTCTCTCACGACAGGCGCCAACGTTGGCAAATCTACAACTTGACTTACATAGTCAAGCTCTCCAATAGTTACTATCTGAAGTGAGCAAATATTTTTCATATTAATTTATTGATTATCACGATGAAAAGCAAGTGATAGGTCTGCCTGATGCCAAGAAACTTATGGAAGACATTCATAATAAGATTGTCAACTACCTTGGCATTGTGGAAGATGTAAACTTGCTTACAGAGGGCAAAAAGGAATACATAGAGATTGTGGTGACACCAAGCACTATGCGTGAGGCAATTTGCAACGCCATTGTACACCGTGACTATATGGGTGTGCATACACAGATGAAAGTGTACGATGACTGCATTATGCTTTGGAACGAAGACAAACTGCCCGAAGGTATCAATCAAGAGAAGTTGTTTGCCGAACATGCTTCACAACCTCGCAATCGCAACATAGCCAATGCCTTCTACAAGGCTGGCTTTATCGAGACATGGGGACGTGGCATTAACAAGATACGTCAAGGCTTGAAAAAGATGGGACTTCCTGAGCCTAAAATCGAGAATCATGTCAGCGGAACATTGATTATCATTTACCGTAATGGCGGTGTAAATGGTACCAATGACACAAATAATGTCGGAAACAAATGTCGGGAACATGTCGGAAACAAAGCTTACTGAACGTCAACGATTTATCTTGTCTTCTATCAAGAAAAATCCGTTAATCACAGGAAAAGAAATGTCGGAAACATTGTCGGTGACACAGCATACGATAGAACGCGATTTGGCGGCAATGCAGAAAGCTGGCATCATTCGGCATGAAGGCAAGGTTAATGCAGGTGTGTGGGTGGTGCTTGAAAATAAACAAAAGATAAATCTATTTCTTTTCCTGTTATTTATGTCGGTGACAGGCTACTCACAAAACAGCAACGACACAGGAAAACAGCGAAACAAATACATAGACATTGGTTTCGCAACCTCAACGATGGAACAAGATAATTTTCCAAAGTTGAAAAGTAATTATGGCGTGAGCTTCACGGCTGGCAAGACTTTTTATCTTCACCAACAGCCTATTGCAAATTGTCTAAGATTTGGTATTGATGCCACATGGTTTGATATCAATTATACCAACTATAAGATTGAGCATATCACTTACAGGGGAACTGACAAATACGATTATCACCAAGGAGAGGTTTCAATGCATGTTGGCCCCTCGCTAACAATAACCCCAGTGAAAAATCTCAACATTGTCGGCTATTTCCGTTATGCCCCTACGTTCTCTGGTTTATATGCCAATGATGAATTTAGCGGTAACTATGCATCAATGTTTGTTGGTGGTGCATCCCTTTCTTATGGAGTTATTGGCTTGGGTATAGAATCCCGATTTGGGAATAGCAAATACAAAGCCTTCAGTTTTGACAAGGATTCTAACGACGCAGATAAGGTCAAAACGACATTTAGTGGATTTAGAGCATACATTAGTTTCAGATTTTAATTTGATTTGGGAATATGAACAAGATAAACAGATTACTATTCGCATTGATGGCAATAATATTGGCATCATGCGAGACAAACGTGATAGATGATTCTGACAATATCGTGGCAGGATTCGACTTTCCAACCACAGAAACAACAGATGATTATAGTGTAACATTCCAATACAAAGATGGTGTTATTGTTTTAGATGATAAAGCCCAAACATACCTTGTAAGGGTGGAAGCTGATACAATCCTTTATTTTTCTAACAATACCCCTTCCACCATTTTACCTGATGTCGGTGATGTTATTTCTGCAAGAGTCACAGAAAAGACACCTTATGGATTAGGGAATATAGTATTAGAGAAGGGTGAATCAGGTGGGTTAATCAAATGCGTTACACCAGTAACAAGACTGGATAATATATTTGAGGAACTTGATTTTACATATACTTCATCAGAAGTTCTTGATACAATATCATCTTTGGTTGATGACGAAGGAAATATTTATGATGTTGAATATGAAGAAATAACAGATGATGAATCAGCATCTAGGGCGAGAGGTACTACTCGAGCTTCTATAGGCTCAAATAAGTTGTTAACTTTCAAAGTTTCTAAAAGTACCGGAGACGGTCAAGGACTGTTTGTTAGTGCAAAATTCTCGGTTGGCATGATTTTAACAACAAGTTGTAGTCTAAAAAATAAGACATTTGAGTTCTCTCTTGAACCAACCTTTAAAATTTCAGGAAAAGCGGGTGTAAAGAAAAAGTTTTTATCCCCTAAATGGACGTATTGGAAAAACGACAATCTTGTAGATGGGAAATTGGTAATTGGACCTGTTGTTCTACGACCTTGCTTGGGCTTTGAATTGGCCGGAAAAGGCTCTGTAGAGGGCGCTATTACAATGAATTGGAGCAAACAATTTGGATTTAAGGTAGGTGTAAATCAAAATGGTGGTATTTGGCAAAATACGACGAAAAAGGGTAATAAATTTATGGAATCCCTGAAAGTTGATGCAAAAGGTTCTTTAACCCCATTGGTGTTTATACCAAAACTAATTCTTGGGTTGTACACAACAAATTTGGCAGCAGGGATTGATTTGGCAGCAGGGATTGATTTTAAAACTGAATTTGAATTGTCTGATGAAAATCTGTTCCGTAAACACCCTAATTTAGATTGGAATTGTGGAATAGATGCAGATGTGTTTTTCTATGCTCGCTTCTTTGGCAAGGATCTTACTCATCAAGAAAAGAAATTTGCTTCATTAAGTATTTGGAATGGTAGTTTACCGCTTCTACCTGATTTGGTTGATAACTCACTTAAGGTAAATGTACGGAAAGGATTTTCACCTTTGACTTTTGATGCCCAATATGCCTTATCTGGTGGGCTATTATCCTCACTTTTGGGAGTAATGCCAACTATTAGAGTTTATAAAGGCGGTGAAGAAATCTATCACATCATTGATGGACAAGAAATCAATTTGGTTACACAAAAGACTTTTTCATACGAATTGACAGACTTGGAAGAAGATATATCATATACAGCAAAACCAAGTATTATCATAGGAAATAATATGTATGACGAGGACGGTATTCCATTTTCATCTACATCTCCAACTGCAGCAATAACAGATATTGTACAAACTGGGGCTGCACATGGATCATTTACCCATAACGGTAAAAATTTTGATTATGAATTCAAATTTTATGTAAACTCGCATCTAATAGGTAGCGAAAATTGTGTAGGATGGGGTATTTATGATCCTAATTCCGACAAGATTCACAATCCTCATGAATTGAAAGATGGGAGATATACTGCTTATTGGACTGCTTGGTCAAATAATCCTAGTGCAACATTTGCAAAAATAATAAGAAATGACGTAATACAAAATGGTGATATAATAATGAGATTAGATTCTATAATTGTTGAAAACTAATCGGGTAGGAGGTAAATGCTAATCATAAAAGGCATTTGCCTCCTATTTTCACATTTACCGACCTCCCACACCACCGTACGTGCGGTTCCGCATACGACGGTTTCGTGCTTTCTCATCTTGCGATGTGTGGCAAGTTGATTTCAGTTATCCCTATGAGTAGCGTCACTTCTATCCTATTGTCGGATTCCGTCCTATCGTCTTGAATAGAGAGTTCCTTTCGGACATCTGACGAGGAGTCTCACAAGGTAACATTCATTTACTATTGCACTGCACGATTCAGTCCTTCCCTATAAGCACACGTGCCTTGGGTACTATGACCTCTGCTGACTTCTCACGGCAAGCTTTACTCCGTCATTGTACATCGAATTATTCATCTTCACCCATGCGTCCGTGAGACCTCCTCGGATAAGGGCTTATTCTTTCCATCTTATACCCACTTCATTTACACCAACCATTCCGAATAGCTATGGGACTTTGATTTGTCTTGCAATCTCATCCATGGTCATATGCCTTGTATGAAGTTTCTGTACGTTAGGTCAGATGTTTGCCGCCAGCTTCTTTCAGATTCCACCTCGCAGTGGACACCCTTGCTATTGGCTATATGATTCCCGCTATTAGGGCTCGTTAGGGACTTGCACCCATTAGAATAAGCTCATGCCGAGCATACAGTCTTTTAGGACTATTCCTTCCACCAGATACACAAAGCTCTCCCATGAGACATGATAACATCCCTTCTTTTCATTGAAGACAGGCTCTACGAAATGGTTGGAACGAAGTATCTTTTCCGTAAGAATCTCTCCTTGATGATGAAAATAATAGATGCGAACACGATGACTATCCTTTGAAAGAAAGATATAGACGTCGCCATTGGTTGGGTCACGATGGAGTTAACTCGTGATATAATTGCGCAGACCGGCATGACGATAACGCAAAGTAACTGGCTCACTGCATAGATAATAATTAGAGTCTGCTAATTTATCCAGCCCCAGCTGACTTGTGGCGAGGGTAAAACTCCCACGAGGTCGTCGATGGCGCTGAGAACTCTCTTTTTGAGGGCCTCCAAGCCTGTTTTTGCGAAAACAAGACAAACCTTAATTCCGCAATTCTTTAGTTTAACGTTATTTATAACATTCTGAGCAACAATAAGTTGCTCAGAATGTTGCCATGTCAGAAATTTCACCTATCTTAGTGTTGCAAAAACAAACAAGAGAATCCGACGATAGACATGGCAAAGATATAAATTAAATCCGAGAAACTCACTCCTTTTGGAGGAATATTTTCAATCATGGAGCAGTTTGACTCCACATTGTCATCTATAATCGACTCAACCCTCGGTCTAAGGTGTAGATCGTTGGTTATCAGTACAGCGAAATCATCCGTTCTCTCATGAGTATCTACTTCTGTGGTGGCTCATGTATTGAGGATGTCACTACTCATTTGATGAACCATCTCTCGCTTCATCCGACACTTCGCACTTGTAGCTCTGATACTATCCTCAGAGCGATAAAGGAGCTGACGCAAGAAAATATTTCATACACATCAGATGCGGGTAAGTACTACGATTTCAAAGTCTTGCCGTCAGAGAATGCGTTTCCGACTTTCTTGCCTAGCTGGATATAGCTATGATGAATAGGGTCGAAGACAATCAGCTCCATCTTCTCCATGTCTGGATTTCCGTCTTCTGCCAGATACTTCTCATCTACAAGAATATTGACAATTTCGGCAATGAGATAATAACCGGTTTCGCTTTCGTCATACTTCTCCTTGATGCGGCACTCCAGGGTCATCGGGAAATCGGTGAACACAGGAGCGTTGACCATACTCGCCTTCTCGATGTTCCATCCCGTCTTCTCCATCTTCTTCGGGTCGTTCTTGGCAGAAACAATGCCCACGAAATCAGAAGTCACCATGGTTTTCTTGGTAGCGAAGGCAACGGTAAACTCGCCACCAAGCTTCAGGTTGTCTGTGGTGACGTGAACAGTATGAAAGATCTATGGATGATGATGTCGGGATAAATGTCGGGAAAAACTTTAAAAATATCGGGAAAGAAAAACTGATTGAACTTTCTGAACGTCAGCAGAATATCATTTCTGTTGTTAAATACCATCCGGCAATAACAATTCCGGAATTGGCGCAGAGAATGTCGGGAAAGAAAACTGTAACGACACGTACTATTGAAAGAGATATTGCTGCTCTTCAAGCCAAGGGAATCTTGAAACGTGAAGGCGGTAGAAAAAGTGGTAAATGGACAGTTGTAAACATCTGAATAACCCGAAATCACTTTTATTGTATTGAAAATTAATATTAATTAAAATAGTAGCTTATGAGCAATGTATATTTTGTACCTTTACAGGTGAATTACAACAAGTTACAAATATATTTGATATGACTACCGATTGCAAAGTTACAGAATTATTTTGTATTATAGACGAGTTTTGCAAACATTTTGAAGCAGAAAATGCAGGAAATTTGCTGGAAGACAATAGCGGAGTGAAGCGTAGACGGCGTGCAGCATCGTTGTCAGACAGTGAAAGATACCCGTATGCCATAATCTCAGGAGATATGCCAATAAGGTTTTCAAGGGAATTGCCACTGACGGAAAAGGAACAATGGGTTGGTGCCATGGCTTTAAGCTCCACCTTGCGTGCAATGACAGAGGCGAGATAATAGTGTTTGTACTTACTGGCGCAAATGTCAGCGACAAGGATCCGAATGTGCTCAAGGTTCTTGCTAAACGTTTGCATGGCAAGCTGTTCGCTGACAAAGGCTACATTTCGCAGAAGCTGTTTGACTTCCTCTTTGAGGATGGAATACAGCTGGTGACAGGGTTGCGCGTAAACATGAAAAACAAGCTGATGCCGTTCTATGACAGAATGATGCTGCGCAAGAGATACATTATCGAAAGCATTAACGACATGCTGAAGAATACGGCACAGATTGTACACTCACGCCACAGATCTGTAAGCAACTTTATCATGAACCTTATTTCTGCCTTGGGAGCATATTGTTTCTTTGACAACAAGCCAAAGGCATTGCAAGGATACTGCATCGAAGACACCAAACAGCTGTCACTATTCTAAGGGCAAAGCAACTTCTTTCAGCCTTCTGTTATTACCCACTCCTAATGGTATGGGAAGAGAATTCGCGTATCTGTCTTCACATGCAACTAATCGCTATTTTATCCCGAATTGGGGTATATTCTGTCATTTTGTTGTGTGCCTTAAAACAATTCAAAATACCGATTAAATGTTCTCAAATTACGTGTTATAACGCCTTGTTGACAATTTCCGACAATGTTTTCTTAGATTAATTTGGAGATTTCAATGAAATATATTAATTTTGTTGTCAAATACAGTCAACAATTGCTTGAATATGAAATTTACAGAGAAAATCAAGTCGCTTCGTGAAGCTGACGGACTGACCCAACGACAATTATCTGCATCGCTCGGGATTGATGTAGCTTTATACAATCGCTTTGAAAAAGGTGAGCGTTTAATGAAGCGTGAATTGGTGTGCAAACTGGCAGAGATATATGGGTGTAATCCCAATGACCTTATTAAGTACTGGTTAGCAGACAAGGTTTATTCCATACTCAATGACGAGGACACAGCAGGTCAGGTTATAGCAATGGTGGCAGAAGATATGCCAGAGTATTCTAAAAGTAGTGCTAGTACAGTTTAGGTTAGGTTATGAACACAAAAGACTCTTTGATACAGCTTGTTGATAGATTTCAGCAACTAAAAACTGATGGGGGCTTGAATAAGTCTTCAGAAGCAACTATGCGTGCTTGGATAGACGAATTGTTGGCTATATTTGGATGGGATGTACAAAACACCCATCAGGTTCTTACTGAACATACATTAGGGAAAGATGAGCGTCAACGCCTCCATGATATAGGCTCTACCAATACACGTCCTGATTATACTTTAGTCAATGGCAATGTAGCATTGGCATTCGTTGATGCGAAAAGCCTTGATGTGGATATAAAGAATGATAAAAGTGTAGCATTTCAAATACGCTCATACGGATGGTCTGTTGGAGCGCAGTATTCTATTGTCACAAACTTTGACACGCTGGCTATATATGACTGTCAGTGTATGCCTCGTGTAGATGATGATGCAAATGTCGCAAGACTTCGTTTCTACGACAGTACCGAATACGTTGACAATTACGAAATTCTACACATGTTCTTACTCCGTGAGAACATCATTACGAAAAAACTAGAATACTCTCATAGCGAGCAGGAATCTCTTGATTATAACTTTTCTAGATTTCTTGGAGAAATCAGAATAAAACTGGCAGAGTCTATAATCCGTAATAATAGATATGAGGATTTGGATTTAGTAAGTTCCTTCGTTCAGACTATAATCAATAGAATACTTTTTATCCGAGTCTGTGAATCAAAAGGCTTGGAGAAAGAGGGATTACTTCAGGATTACATGAACGATGACTTTTGGACTCGCTTCAAGAACAGTTCATATTTTGAGTTTTATGAACACTATGATGGCCCTATGTTCAATGGAATCAACCCTCTACAATCACTGGAGGTTGACAACGACACATTAGGCGATTTCGTATCAAAGCTTTATTACCCTTCTCCGTATCGATTTGATGTTATACCTGTCAAGACATTAAGCGACATCTATGATTTGTTCTTAGGCTACCGATTGGTGTTGAATAATGGTGTAGTATCAGACCAATTAAAAGAGGAGTTTAAGAAAAGTAATGGCGCAGTGACCACTCCAGAAATGCTAGTAAATAAGGTTATTGAATGTACCATGCCTACAGATGTTATTGACTCTATGTCAATAACAGAATTGTTGAATCTGAAAATTGCAGACATTGCTTGCGGAAGTGGTGTGTTCTTGGTTGGAGCATATGATTTTCTTGCATCCCAAGTTATAAAAAAGATTACAGAAGGACAAGTGTTTGATAATAGGTTAGCTATTATCAAAGACCATCCAATGCTCACTATTGAAGGACGCAGAGCCATTATCAACAGTTGTATCTATGGTGTAGACATCAACCCAGAAGCTGTAGATGTTGCAAAAATGTCATTATCACTAAAGATGATAGATGACTATAATTCTCTTGTCTTCGAGGATGTTGGTTTGCTGGGCTCACAAATTCTGCATGGAGTCGGAAACAATATCAAGTGTGGCAACTCATTGGTAGGTTCGGATATTGAGCAAAAGTATCCTGCACTCAGTGAGAATTTTATAGAGTTACAAGCAACAAACTCTTTTGATTGGCGAAACTCTTATCCTGAGGTATTTGCCAATGGGGGCTTTGACATAATTCTTGGTAATCCGCCGTATGTAGAGGTGAAGAACTACAATGTGTCTTTGCCACACATGGCAATGTATATCAAAGACACATTTGTCTCAAGTAGAAATGGCAAAATAGACCTTGCAATCCCATTCATAGAACAAGGAATGAGACTGCTTAACGAGACAGGCAGATTGGGGTACATCATACAGAAACGTTTTTTCAAGACTGACTACGGAAAGGGTATCAGAAAACTTCTAACTGATAATAAAACGCTTCACAGTATCTATGACTTTGAGGAGACAGACCTCTTTAAAGGACGTATCACTTATGTGGCAATAATGGTATGCGATTCCAACAAAGACAACAATGCACAAGTGAAGTATGAGAGTTCTGCAACAGACCATGTGGAGTATATGCCATGTGATGTGTTGGCTGCCACACCTTGGAACTTTGAGAACGTACGACTAAATGCAATCCGTAATCATCTGACTAACAGCATTGGCACCCTGGCAGATGTATGTAATGTAAAGGTCGGTCTCCAAGTATTATGGAACAACGCTTTTCAGATAATTGCCGATTCAGTTGCAGATGGACTTATCTATGGTCATTCCGCAATAGACGAAAATATCTGTGTAGAACTGGATGCTTGTAAGCCTTTAATTTGCAACGAACATTTTGCACCTTTGACAAAACGGGATTATACAACATACGCTCTATTCCCTTATGAGGTGTCTGACAATGGTGATGTTAGGGAATTATCAATGTCTGATATGGCAGCAACATACCCAAGGGCTACCGAATATCTGAACCGCCACAAGAATCAGATACTCGATGCTGTGGAATCTTTGCCACAGAAGAATGGCAATTATAATATGAATGACCACTGGCATTTGTTTACAAGAGCTAACAACCATGGTGCTGTCTATCAAAAGATTGTAGTGCCTATGACTGCGCAATATCCTCAGGCTGCGGTAATCACGGATACTCATGTGTATTGCGATAACGCAAATATGTTCTTTATCCAAGTTCCAAACGGAACAGAAGACCAGCTCTACGCCTTGTCTGCAATCATCAGCTCTACGATTTTCAATACATTGGCTCGTTCGATAGCAAACCCTCAACAAGGAGGATATTTCAAGTTCAACAAGCAGTTCCTTAACCCTGTTCCTGTTCCGAAAGATGCTTTCTTGAATGAAACTGCGGACATCAAACAGTTGGCAATAATTGCAAGACGCATTGAGACGTTGAACCAACAGATAAAGGACTGCAACGGAATGCGTATTGGCGGACTTGTTAACTCTCTGAACAGTTCATGGACCCAGCTTGACTCACTCTGTGATAGATTGTACAATATCACAGACGAGGAGCGACAGGAACTGTATGCAGTAGTACGTAACGACAGAAATCCTTATGGACAAGATAACTAATCAGATAATACAGAGATATACAGACAATGAGCTTAGACTAAATCAGCTCGTTGTCAACGCATTTGCTCGCCATCATAACTTGACAGTGAGCGATGGACTGTTGGCTCAATACTGCTTGCCATCAGACAGCGAACTGTCAGAAGATGTGAAGTTGTTGGCAGATAATTGTGGTATTGAGGATGTAATCAATATATTTGAACTCGCAATACCACAAGAGGAGAAGACGGCCAATGGTGCAGTATATACACCTCAATATATTAGGAATTTTATTGTGGACAATATAATCAAGTCTACTAAGAAGTCTCTGAGTGAATGCTTGTGTGCTGACATTTCATGTGGATGCGGAGCTTTCCTTTTTACGCTTGCGGAATACATACACGCTGCAAGTGGAATGGCGTTTGTGGACATTTATCATCACTTGTATGGAGTTGACATAAGTGCAATAAGTATTGGACGTGCCAAAATATTGTTGGCTCTCAATGCTTTGCTGCATGGGGAATGTGTTGCGGATAAAGATTTCAACCTTTATTGTGCAGACTCTCTTCTTTTCGATTTCAAGGCTATGCCTGGAATCAGAGAAAATAAGGGAATAGATATTATTGTAGGCAATCCTCCCTATGTAAGGTCTAAGAATATTGAGGAATCTGCGAAAGCCAATCTTGCGAAATGGAACACTTCAAATTGTGGTAATGCCGATTTGTACATTCCATTCTTTGAGATAGGTCTCTGTCTTCTTTCCGAGGAAGGGCATCTTGGCTATATAACAGTAAACACATTCTTCAAGGCAGTCAATGCCAGAGCGTTGAGACGCTACTTTGCAGACAACCATACAAACATACGCATTCTCAATTTCGGTCAGGAGCTTGTTTTCAAGAAGAAACTGGCTTACACCTGTATTGTGTTTGCAAGTAACGAGCGTTCTGAAAACATATCTTATGCAAAAGTTTCTTCTAAGGATATTATCAATAACGCGAAACTGAAAAGTAATGATATTCTCTACTCGTCACTAGACCATCATAAGGGATGGCATCTAAATGATTCTACAGTCTTGGAGAATATTGCAAAGATTGAGAGCACAGGCAAGTCTTTGGGTGACTCTTTTGTTATCAAGAACGGTCTGGCAACATTGGCTAATGACATATTTATTTTCAAAGCAGAAAAATCTGACAGTCAGTATTATTATATAAGTCGTGATGGCAAGAACTATCGTATAGAAAAGGATATATGCCGAGATATTATCAAACCAAATATTCTCAAATCAGAGGATGAGTTGGAGTCAAAGAAAGAATTGATTATATATCCATACGATAGTAATACTTCTGTATATAGCGAGACATATATGCAGGAGCACTTCCCCTGTGCCTATTCATATTTGGCAAGTTACAAAGAAACTCTTGATATGCGTGACAAAGGTCAAGGTGATTATCCTGCATGGTATGCCTTTGGTAGAACTCAGGCAATCAACGATCATGGTATAAGAATGTATTTCCCATATATGTCAGACAAACCACATTTCGTTATTTCTGAGCAACAGGACTTATTGATGTATTGTGGTTATGCTATATTTTGTGATGATGTTCGTGAGCTTAAAGTTATGAAGAGACTTTTGGAGTCTGATGTGTTTGACTATTACATAAAAAATTCCAGCAAGCCTTATTCTGCAAATTACTATGCGTATGCCAAGAACTACGTCAAAAACTTTGGCATATATCCAATGTCTAAAGAGCAAAAGAATACACTTTTAGGCTTACGGTCAAAAGAAGAAATCAATAGATATGTGGCTGATTTATATCAGCTTAGTATTGTATGAATTGTATTTGAGGAGAAGAACGATGAAACGAATAGTATTATCATTGTTGTTGTGTAGCGTGGCTTTATTGTCACTCGCACAAAAGAAGTTGTATTACTGTGAGGTGAAGGGTATAGAAAAGGAATTAACCTCTGGACTCAAGATTGTCTTTGACTTCGGTGAAAAGGCATCGTATAACATGTGGGGGGACCTAAGTAGTAAATTGAAATTTGTTGACGAGGATGGTGCTGAGATAAAATTTAACAGCATGGTCGATGCTGCCAATTATATGGTAGACCGTGGATGGATTTTTAAGCAAGCGTATTCATCCTCATATGGAGGTAAGCCTGTTATCCATTGGATTTTTTGCAAAACGGCTGAATCTCCAGAACTAGCAAAAGAAGGAATAGTCACAAAAGAGGAATATAAAAGACTCATTAGAATACTTGTTGAAACATCATGTAATACATCATAATGAGTTAAGATGTGTTCTGATAACGAGAGCCCTATGCCGAGTCATAGAAAATGTAAAAATATCACTAAGGTCTTCCCATACAATTTAGAGAATATGATTTACATTGTATCAAAAAGGAAAAAACTTGATAGCATAAAGAAACAATACCCCAATGCTATAATCTGCGATGTAACAAGTACATCGCCAAATTCTCTCGTCAAACTTAGCCCATTCTATCCTCATATGAACATTTCCATACCATTCTCACCAAATTACACTGGTGCATCTGTTGAAGGTGCTGAAAACGGAGGATATCCACCCACCCAAAACGGTGATATCCGTTCACTTTTCTGGCTCTTTAGTCTAATCTGATAAGGTTGCGAATGAAAGGAGCGGTTATGCAGATTTCCTTTACAGTGCGCAGATAATTACCAAACAGATCTTTGTAAGTCACTCCACCCTGTTTTTTTCTTATGGATATAGTCTTGGCTACAAGAGGTTTTAAGGATGTTATCGACGTTTTTGAAACCTTTCTCGGACTTGATACGGCGTAGCTCGGTGCGTTTGATCTTATCCTCAGAGACGGCCAGGTCTTTGAGTTTCTCTACCTCTTGCTGAAAACGGAGGATATCCACCCACCCAAAACGGGGATATCCGTTCACTTTTCTGGCTCTTTAGTCTAATGGCGTTGCAAAATTAGTCATTTCTGTGGGTTTCTGTACTTTTTCCTGACTTCGTCATTGCGTCACCCAAAAATCCTCATCAAAGAGTTTAGCTATTTTCTGATGCCTTGCCATCAGCATGGTTTGCGTATAAACCTCCTTGTTTAGAGGAAGCTTGATCTGTATCGTTGTGATTGTCTTTGCCAATGCAAGCACCTTGTCCACGCTCATCTTAATCTCTGAGACTTTCAGCATGCGATCCAACTCCTTGTATACTTTCAAAGCCACAAAGCAGATGCATATATGGGCTTCAATACGTTTGCGTGTAAAATGAAACATGGGACGTATCTCTATCTTTGATTTCGCTATACGGAAGGCCCGCTCTACATGCCAAAGGTTGTGATATGCTGTGTATACATCCTGTATTGGTATATCCGTATTAGTGAGATAGCCTTTTAGACCGTCCCATTTGGAGTCATCGGCAATACGGTCATAGTTGATGGCGACTTTCACTTCACCATCCATAGACAAAAACTTATTGTAACCTCTTTTTGTTGATATTGCCTTTTGTGAGCGCACCATGCTTATAAGCCTTTTCCAACCTGCGTATTCCTTTTTCTCTATTGTAGGCATCTTTCTTTGCACGGTCATCTGTATAGCCGACCAAGAGACGACGTCCGCCGCCTTTGTCATATTCAACCATCTGGCAGTTGCGCTTGGGTTGCTCCAATATCCAGCTTTTGACCTCCTGACTTTCATTCTTTATCTTCGCACCTATTATATACTTGTAGCCGTGCGCTTCAAGTTCCGCTATATTGGCATTGTTCATCAGTCCGAATCTGCCACCACAACGAAGTTCTCCAAACCGTATTTGCTTACAAACTCGTTTATCGTCGGCAGCATCGTGTGGCCTTCATATTTGTTGCCCTCATGGATGCAATATGCTGGTGGATAGCCGCCAAGGCTAACAAGCAGGCCGAGTATGATCTGAGGATTACTGTGACGTCCCTCTTTCGAGAAGCCTGTCTTGCGCAATTCGTCCTCATAATCCGCTTCAAAGTAAAGTGTGGTGACATCATAAAACAACACGCCGATATTGCCACCAAACAATTTCGCAGTATGGCGCACGCTTATGTCCTGTACTATTTCGTGCTGATGACCACTAAGCTTGTCAAGATAGCGATAGATTTTGGATAGATCCACGTCCTCGTCAAAGTGGTTTTCAGATATTCCACCGTAGCAGCCTTGCTCGTTGGATATGCCAAACGAGCCTTTACAAGCTTGCGGAACACTTCGTCATCAATCCTGTTGAAACCGATCCGGTCAAATGTACGGTCCAATATCAGGTCACAACCATTGAGAAGGATATTGCTCACATTGGACAATACACGACGGACTTCATCACGCTCACGGTCACACGCCTCACGTTCCTCGCCGAAAAGGTCAAGCTGCGGATGGCGGCGTGATTTCTCTTTGAAATCCATTCTTTTGCTTCATTCACAAGATTATCGACCTCTCCCTCATTATAGGCAACCCAATTGTGACAAGTTCCTTCATCTTGCCACAAATTTTCTCGGCAACTATAACTCCGATATTGCCGAACGATGTTTTTTTCTTTCGGACAAACATAGTTAAAATACCTTTCGCGTCACCCAATATTAGGTGATGCAAAGATACAAAATATTGTTTGTCAATCAGTTATAAAATACGTGTTTTTTGAGTGACGAAGTCAGGAAAAAGAATTGGGATTTGCAAGAAAGTCAGAAAGTTCTTACAAATCTCAACAAAATAGTTGATGATTTACTTCTTAAACAAATCAGAATGGGTTCCTGTATCAAGCAAACATAGAATTAACTCATCATTATCATACTTCCATACCAAAACCCAATCAGGAAGAATATGACAATCATTCCATCCTTCATAATTTCCATGCAAAGGATGATTCTTATACTTTGCTGGCAATGATTCTCCTCTCAACAAAATAGACACAACTTCCTCGAACAAGGTTTTGTCGTATCCTCGTTTTATACATTTCTTGTACGATTTTTTAAATCTTCCAGAAAGCTGTAACTTATACATAGCTAAGCATCTAGATAGTTCATCATATCCTCCATTGTATCGAAGTTCTTAACATTGCCCTCCTTTACATCGAGAATTGCCTTGTCTAACTCTGACATTTTAGAGCTAGAATTCACTTTGCTAGCAATCCATCCCATTCTTTCTGCCAATTCCTTCAAAAACTGCATATCGGAACTAGGAAGTTGCAAATATATTGTTTGTAATGTCGTATCCATAACACTATCATTTTAATAACACCGCAAAAATATGAAAAAGATTCGGAACTAACAAATATTCTGAGAGATTTTTGCATTTATTCCTTCCTCTTCACCCAAACCTTGTGGCTGCCGCTGCCCGTCGAATCTATCGGCGAGGTTCGGTCGGCGGTGATTTCCTTCAGCTCCAGGGAGGCGGCGGTGCGGCTCAGGTTGTTGATGCAGGCATAATCAGAGAGGGTAATGAGACCATTGGTTTCTATCACCTCCAGGGCACGGGCGATGCGTTCTTCCCTGGAATAGAGCTGCTTGCGAATCACCTTCACGCCACCCATGTCTCGCTCCAGGTCACGATCGGTTTTATGCTTCACACTCTTGAGAAATTCAGGAGACGCCTTGAAGTTGATGTCCTTCACGCCCACCTTGCGATACGTCATCTTATCATCTTCACTCTGCATTTCCGTAGGCTTATCGTCCTCGAAACCGAGGGAGAGCGAGAAGGTGCCGATGCCTTCTATATTTACATTGTAGCCCATGGAGAGCATTTCTACCAGCATATCAGCCACATCTAGCAATACTGCCTCCGTGGTACTTTCCGAAATACCACGATGGTAGCTCTGCATCCTCTTGATGAACTCTTTCCTGGATAGTGTCCGATTGGTCACTATCTTGGGATAAACTCTGCGCTTGCCCTCATTACGCATGTCAGTTAACTCTTGCAACTTGTACTTTGCCATACCGATTCCTTTCTTATTAAGATTGTTATCACTCCATATTGAAACAGCCATCACGGTCAAGAGTAATGATGATTGCTCCTCATCATAATAGTACTCATACCTAAGGATAAAAGTATTTATCCCTCGACAAAAGTTCTATTCAACGTCATTGAACGGACATTCGAAGACGTTGAATGCAGGTTCAGTGACGCTGAACGCACGTTCAACATCGCCGAACGGAACTTTCTGATAGGCAAAAGTACATTTTTTCCTAATAATAACCAAGAATTTTCCCAAGATAATCTATCTCGACGGGCGCGACCTTCGCGACAAGGTGTGGCACGACCTTCAGCCAAACGGTTTCAAGGAGCCCCGCTTGTTCAATGCTCATGCCGAGCGTATCTACGCAACAGGCAGACCGCCGATGAGAGCAGTCTGCCTGTCTAATTCTATTGATCTAAATGATTGATTGTCTAAAAAGTCGCTTGGATTATAGCGGCGAAGTGAGGATGAACTCGCGCAGGACATAGTAGCAGAGGATACCAGCGATGTAGCCGACGAAGGCTATCCAGGTGATCTTCTTCATGTACCACACGAAGGTGATCTTCTCCAGTCCCATGACAACCACACCGGCAGCAGAACCAATGATGAGCATGGAGCCACCGACACCAGCGCAGTAGGCAAGCAACTGCCAGAAAATGCCATCGACGGCAAAGTCGCCAGCCTCAGCCACGGGATACATACCCATACAGCCAGCCACGAGAGGCACGTTATCGACGATAGAGGAGAGCACACCGATGACACCCGTGACGAGGAAGTGGTCGCCATTGAAGGCCACGTTGAGTCCCTCGCCGAGCTGGGTCAGCACACCAATCGTCTCCAGGCAAGCCACGGCCATGAGGATGCCGAGGAAGAAGAGAATCGTACTCATATCGACACGGGAGAGCAGGCGCGTCACACGCTTCTGCAGGCCCTCGCGGTTCTTGGCGCGATGGAGATTGCGGTAGAAGACCTCCGTCACCGTCCACAACGTGCCGAGCACCAAGAGGATGCCGACAAACGGCGGAAGATGGGTGATGCTCTTGAAGATGGGAACGAAGAGCAGACCGCCTACACCAACCCAGAACACGACCTTGCGCTGAGCCTCAGAGAAGTCGCTCTCATTCTCCTCGCCCTCGCCATTGTCTTTGACGGGCATCAGCTCGCCCTTGAGATGATACTGAAGGATGAATGCAGGGATAATCATGGAGACAAGGCTGGGGAGGAGGATCTCGCTGATCACGCCAGCGGCAGTGATAAGACCCTTGTTCCACAACATGATGGTCGTCACGTCGCCAATCGGCGAGAACGCGCCACCAGAGTTGGCGGCAATGATGACCAACGAGGCGTAGATGATGCGGTCGTTCTTGTCGGCGACAAGCTTGCGGAGGATCATGACCATGACAATACTGGTGGTCAGGTTGTCAAGAACCGCAGAGAGGACAAACGTCAGGAAAGCAATACGCCACAGGAGCTTACGCTTGCTGCGCGTGTTCATGACGCCCTTCACCCAGTCGAAGCCGCCGTTCTGATCGACCACCTCAACGATAGTCATGGCTCCCATCAGGAAGAACAGAGTCGTAGAGGTACTACCGAGGTGGCGCTCGATGATACTGCTGATGAAGTTGGCAATACCTTCATGGCTCACCGTGCCGTTCGAAAGCACCTCCGCCACCTCATGGGAGATGGTGGGGTCGAACATAAACAGTGTCCAACAGGCCACAAACATCAGCAAAGCCACAGCGGCCTTGTTCACTTTCGTCACGCTCTCAAGAGCTATGCACGCATAACCCAGGACGAAGACGATGATAATCGCAATAGTTAGTGTTGACATGATTATTTTTGATAATTGATTTTCTGCTGCTTCACGGTCATTGATTGATGGGTGCAAATTTACTAAGATATTTCTCACTTACCAAATTTTATACGAAGTTTATTCAGAAAAAATTAGGTACTTAGCCGACTTTGTCGTACATTTGCAGTATGAATCAATCACGGGATATGGAAAAGAAGCATTATGACGTGGTCTGTGCCGTGGTGCGCAGGGGCAACGATTACCTTTGTATGCAGCGACTCAGAAAGGGTCCTGACTATGTGTCAGAGCATTGGGAGTTTCCTGGGGGCAAGGTGAAAACGGGTGAGAGCCGTGAACAGGCCCTCCTCCGGGAGATCCGCGAGGAGATGGACTGGGAGATCTATGTCGGCCGGCAGATAGGACAGGTGGAACAGGAGTATCCCGACTTCACCATCACCCTGACGGCATTCGACTGCATGGCCCGCGACTTCGACTTCAAACTACTCGCACATATCGACTGCCGATGGCTTCCTCGCGAGCAACTGACCACACTGGAGTGGACCGAGGCCGACCGCCTGCTCATCCAGCAGCTGCCAGAAGAACCGTGAATCCGATCGACTCTTCATCCATCAAACATCATCAACAACCCATGATTACTGTCAAGGTATCAAAAGAAATAGAATCCGTTTGTCCTCACTTTGTGGGGGCTTGCGTCGAGGCCCAGGTACTGAACACGACTTTCTGTCAACCGCTATGGGACGAAATCAACGCCTTGGGCGAACAGTTTCGCAAGGATCTGACCACAGAGAGCCTGAAGCATCTGCCCAGCATCGAAGCCACGCGCCACATCTATCGTCTTTGTGGCAAGGACCCATCGCGCTATCGCCCTGCCTCAGAAGCGCTGATCCGGCGCATGCTGCAAGGAAAGCAACTGTATCAGATAGACACGCTGGTGGATTTGATCAACCTTGCGTCTATCGCATACGGCTATTCCATCGGCGGATTCGACGCGGACAAGTTCCAGGGCGACACGCTCACACTGGGCATCGGGCGCGAGGGTGAACCGTACGAGGGAATCGGACGCGGCAGGATCAACATCCACGGACTACCGGTCTATCGTGACGAAGTGGGCGGCGTGGGTACTCCGACAAGCGACAACGAGCGCACAAAAATAGATCTCCATACCACCCACCTGGTCGTCCTCGTCAATGGCTATGACGGCAACGAACAGCGGGTGAGCGACAATGCGACGTTCATCCAGGAGCTCCTGCGCAAATACTGCGAAAGCGACGGAGGTAGCTTTTACTTGTATCGGTGACAATAGAATCGCTCAAGAAGAAAGAGGGCGGGGAAAGAAAGTTGTTTTTTCATTATTATATATAACATACTGAAGTTTCGCAAGTGGTTCAAGAACGGGCTGAAGGCCCAAAAGCTCCTAGCCCAGGGCGATGCCCTGGGTATAATAGCAACCAGCAAGGCGCCCTGTAAGGGCAAAAGCCTTATATATTTGCTGGATTTTTAAAGCTTTTGCCCTTACAGGGCGACAGGTTTGCGTCCGTAATAACCCAGGGCGATGCCCTGGGCTAGGAGCTACTGCCCTTTCAGGGCGTGTGGAGCTTACATGCGAAAGTTGAGTAACATAGACTAATGGAGGAATTTTAGAGATATGAATCCAACGAAACTCAAAGAGATTTCGGAACTGGTCTCGCTGCTTAACGAGGCTTCCGACGCATACTACAACGGTCGGGGAGAGAAAATGACCGACTACGAATGGGACGCAGCCTTCGACCGACTGAAGCAGTTGGAGGCGGAGACAGGCGTGATCCTGCCGCAATCGCCCACTCATCGGGTCAGTGCAGACAACCTTGTAGGACAGAAGGAGGACCACGAGTTTCCTGCCTTGTCTCTCGCCAAGACGAAGAAGGTGGAGGACTTGGTCAAGTGGAGTGAAGGGAGACCCGTGTGGCTTTCATGGAAACTCGACGGACTGACGCTGGTCGTGACCTACGATGGTGGTCGTCTGACAAAGGTGGTGACACGCGGCAACGGCCACACGGGCACGAATATCACCCATTTGGCCAAGGCTATTGGCGGAATACTGCCTTCCATCCCGTACCAAGGTCACCTCGTCGTGCGTGGAGAGGCCGTCATCAGCTACAAGGACTTTGAGCAATTCAACCTCGAAAGCGACGAGGAGTATGCCAACCCGCGCAACCTGGCGAGTGGCTCCATGACACTCAAGGATGTCGAGGAGGTGAAGCTACGTCATATACGCTGGATTCCTTTCACCCTGGTCTATACTGAGGTGGAACTGCGCTCATGGGGTGCGCGTATGGATTGGCTCGAATCGCAGGGCTTCACAACGGTTGAGCGAGAACTGATAGTCGGTCCCAACCTCATCAACTTCCAAGAGGTCATCGACAGATGGACAGAACGTGTGACGGCAGGAGTGCTGCCACGAAAGGGCGTGACGCCTTTCCCCTACCCCGTCGATGGTCTGGTCATCGGCTATGATGACACCGACTACGCGGCTACAGGATCGGTGACTGGACACCACGCCACGCGTGCAGGCTACGCCTTCAAATGGCAGGACGAGAGCGCGGAGACACAACTGGACCATATCGAGTGGTCGTGTGCCGCCAGCACCATCTCACCAGTGGCGGTCTTCCGACCTGTACTGCTTGAAGGGACGACGGTGAAGCGTGCCTCGCTGTGCAACATATCTGAATGTGAGCGGCTTGGCATCGGCGACAAGGGGTCACGATTGTCCGTCATCAAGGCCAACAAGATTATACCCAAAGTCATTCGAGTGGTGGAGACCGTGGGGACTTTCGAGATTCCGAAGACTTGCCCTGTATGCGATGCGCCTACCGTAGTGAGGGAAAGTGAGGTGAGCGGCACGCGCACGCTACATTGCACGAATCCAGACTGCCCAGCCAAACAACTCAAAAAGTTTGCGCGCTTCGTCTCAAAAGAGGGAATGAATATAGATGGTCTGAGTGAGCAAACGCTTCAGAAATTTATCAATCTTGGATGGGTGCGCGAGTATTCCGACCTGTTTCATATCAGCCAACACGCCATCGTTTTGCGCGACATGGAAGGCTTTGGCACAAAGAGTGTCACCAACCTGCTTGCAGCCACAGAAAAGGCGCGCCAGGTAGAGGCACGCCGACTCCTCTTCGCCCTCAACATCCCGTTGGTAGGCCAGGATGTCTGCACCCGTCTGCTCACTGCCTACCCTCTGGAGGAACTTATCCAGACGGCACGCAACACGCAGGACGACGCCGTCTTTGCTTCTATCTCGGGCATAGGACCGGAAAAGAGCACATCGTTCGTCCGCTGGATGAAGGACTGCCGCCATGCGGAAATGCTTGACCACTTGCTTCCCGAATTGGAGATAACCCAACCTGACAGCACACCGTCGGGGGCAAGGTGTCAGGGACTAACCTTCGTTGTCACGGGCGACGTGCATCATTACAAAAACCGCAACGAACTCAAGGCGTACATCCAAAGCCAAGGGGGTAAGGTGACGGGATCTGTTTCCAAATCTACTTCCTTCCTCATCAACAATGACGTGACAAGCACGTCGAGCAAGAATGCCAAGGCGCAGCAACTCGGCATCCCCATCATTTCGGAAGATGAGTTCATCGAGAGATTTTCTGACCAGGAGTCATAGGAACTAATACACAGAAGGCTTCAAATCATTACATTTGAAGCCTTCGTCATATACCATAGTCGGTCAAGACTGTCGATATCACAAGCAGTCTTGACCGCTTTTTATTACTGCTGCGACTGGAAGATAAGCAACTGGTCGAGCACCACCATGGCAGCCATGGCCTCGACGATAGGGACGGCACGGGGCAAGACACAAGGGTCGTGTCGGCCTTTTCCTTGCATGGTGACAGGCTTTCCCGCGACGTCAACAGTCTGCTGGTCGCGCAAGAGCGTAGGGGCAGGCTTGAAAGCAACGCGGAAATAGATATCCTCTCCATTGCTGATACCTCCCTGGATGCCACCACTATAATTGGTGAGCGGCTTGATGCGGCCGTCGTCTGTCGTGGTCCACGAATCGTTGAGCTGACTTCCCAAAAGGGGAAGCGCATCAAATCCCGAACCATAGTCGAAGCCTTTCGCGGCATTGATGCTCATCATGGCCGAGGCGAGGCAAGCCTGCAACTTGGAGAACTCTGGCTCGCCCAAGCCCGCAGGACAACCTTTGATGACACAAGTGACAGTGCCTCCCACCGTGTCGCCAAGAGCACGAACACGGCGGATAAGGGCTGCCATCTCCTCGGCATAGGCCGGAGAGGGGCAGCGCACGGCGTTCTCTTCTATCAAAGATGGATCAAAAACATCGTGAGCAAGGTCCAAGGGAAGTCGGACGTCACCCACCTGCGAGGTGAAAGCCGTGACGGAAATGCCGTGGCGTCGCAATGCCAATTTGGCGAAAGCGCCGCCTACGACCCGCGAGAGTGTGATGCGGGCCGAAGAGCGTCCGCCTCCGCGATAGTCACGGAGGCCGTACTTCTTCTGATAGGTATAGTCGGCATGGGACGGACGATAGAGTGTACGATAAGTAGCATAATCCTCGGGACGAGCATCCGTATTGGGAACAAGAAAACCAATGGGTGTTCCCGAGGTCTTGCCCTCAAAGATGCCACTCAGCAGACGCACCTTGTCGGTCTCTTTGCGCCCCGTGGTGAGCGGGCTCTGACCTGGGCGGCGACGGTCCAGCTCTCGCTGAATGAAAGCCTCATCGACCGCTACGCCCGAAGGCATGCCGTCGATGACGCCACCGACTCCCTCGCCATGGCTCTCACCAAACGTAGTGAGCGTGTAGAGTGTACCAAACGTGTTGCGCATCGCCGGCCCAATGACTGATCATTAGTGGCAGCCGCAGCCACCACCTTCACCATCACCACAATGGCAGCCACCATCGCCGTCGCCGTCACAATGGCAATCGCCACCGTCGCCACAACCGCCACCGCAGTCACCACAATGGCCACTGCAATGATGCTGCTTGCTCTTCTCGACGAAGTCGTTGACTTCCTCCTCGGTAGCGGGGCGGTTCTCGATGATGCGTCCCTTGAAATGGAGATCCTTGCCTGCGAGCGGATGGTTCATATCCACTGTCACCGTGTCGTCGTCCACCGAGACGACATAGCCAAGATGGCGCTGACCGTTCTCGTCGGCCAAGGGGATAACTGCGCCAGCAAAGACATTGGCCTCGTCGAAGACGCCATCGGGCGAGAACATCTTCTTGGGGAGCGTGGCACGCCCTTTGGGGTCGTACTCGCCATAGGCCTCGGCATGGGGAAGGACAAAATCGTAATCGACCCCCGTCACAAACTCTGCCAAACGGGTCTCGAACGAGGGAAGGAGCATACCTATCTCTGTATAAATAGAGAGGGGCTGGTCCTCGGTGATTTGCTCTTTGAGCACTTCCTGACCATTCTCCTCAATGTACAACTGATAGGTTGCGGATATAAAACGATGTGACATTTTTATTTTCTATTAGTTTGTTATTCAAAATTGCACCGCATCAGCCCAACAGCGTCAGCGAATAAAGATAGACTACCGCGGCAGGAAGGGCCATGAGGGACGAGTCGAAGCGATCGAGCATGCCTCCATGACCAGGGATTACATTGCCACTGTCCTTGACGCCGATGGTGCGCTTGAGGAGACTCTCCACAAGGTCGCCCCACGTGCCAAAGACGCAGACTACCAGGCCGAGCCCCATCCACTGCCACTCATTGAGGACATGGGGTTCTGCTCCTTGATTGACATACCACCCTATCAGGTAGGAGACAACCAGCACGAGCACGCCGCCTCCAATGCTTCCCTCCCAGGATTTGCCTGGGCTGACGCGTGGAAAGAGCTTGTGCTTTCCCAGCAAGGATCCAGCACAATAGGCTCCTGTATCATTGGTCCAAAGGAGCACGAAGACGCTCAGAGGCAAAAGCATATCGACCGTGAGCATTCCCTCGGGAGTGGTCTGGAAGGCCAGCACGTTGACCATCGAGAACGGGAGGGCAATATACATCTGTCCAAGCATCGTGTAAGCCCAACAATGGAGCGGATTCTCATTCTTCAGATAGAGTTCGGCGATGAACAGATAGATAATCGAAAGAATGTAGGGAATGTATGCGCTGAAGCCTTCGACGAAGCCCATACGCTGCCCTGCCACTGCCACGAAGAAATAGACTCCCGCCGCCGTGGAAATAAAACGGTTGACACTGATGCCTTTTTGGTCATTGACCAGTCCGCTAAACTCCCATAGCGTCATGCCGGTGATGACTGCAAAGAGGACGACCATATAATGGGGACGCGTGAAGCCAAGCACCATGATGGCTACAAAGAGCGCACCAAAGATAGATCGCGTGATCAGATTTTTCTGTTTTTCGCTCATCATTCCTTCTCCTTATCCTCTGTGTCGTCTTCTGCGTGGTCGTCTTTCTCGGCCTCCGCCTTCTCATGCTCCTCCTGGGCCTTTCTGACCGCCTCGGGCATGTTCTCCAGTCGCAACTCGTTCTTCTCTTCCTCGGCCATCAACTCCTGCGTGCGGCTCGACCAAGGACGCTTGCCGAAGATGCGCTCCACATCCTCCGCCATAACGACCTCCTTATCCACGAGCAACTGGGCCAGCTGGGCGTGTCCCTCCTTGTGTTCGTCGAGGATCTGCTTGGCGCGATCATACAGCTGGTTGACTATCTTCAGCACCTCTTCATCGATCAGACATGCGGTCTTTTCGCTGTAAGGCTTTTGGAAACCATACTCGCTGTTGTCGTAGTAGCATATATTGGGGAGCTTGTCGCTCATACCATAATAAGTCACCATGCTAAAGGCAGCCTTCGTGGCACGCTCCAAATCATTCATGGCTCCCGTCGAGATATGACCCGTGAAGAGTTGTTCGGCGGCACGTCCTCCTAAGAGCGAGCACATCTCGTCGAGCATCTGCTCCTTGGTGGAAATAGGACGTTCCTCGGGCATGTACCAAGCTGCACCGAGGGCTTGTCCACGCGGCACGATGGTCACCTTGATCAGCGGATTGGCAAACTCGCAGAACCAGCTCACCGTGGCATGGCCAGCCTCATGGATGGCGATAGTACGCTTTTCGTCCGCTGTCATCACTTTGGTTTTCTTCTCCAGTCCGCCAACGATGCGATCGACGGCATCGAGGAAGTCCTGATAGCCCACTTCCTTCTTGTCATGGCGGGCCGCTATCAAGGCAGCCTCATTGCAGACATTGGCAATATCAGCACCCGAGAATCCAGGCGTCTGACGCGCCAAGAGGTCCAAGTCGATATTCTTGTCGAGCTTCAGCGGCTTCATGTGTACCTGGAAGATAGCCTTGCGCTCAGGCAGATCGGGCAGATCAACACGTATCTGACGGTCGAAGCGTCCCGCACGAAGCAACGCCTTGTCAAGCATATCCACACGGTTTGTAGCCGCAAGGACGATCACGCCCGAATTGCTGCCGAAGCCATCCATCTCCGTGAGCAGCGCATTGAGTGTATTCTCGCGCTCGTCATTGCCGCCCATAGCAGGATTTTTGGAGCGTGCTCGTCCCACGGCATCGATCTCGTCGATAAAGATAATACAGGGAGCCTTCTCCTTTGCCTGCTTGAAGACATCGCGGACACGACTGGCACCCACGCCGACAAACATCTCGACAAAGTCGGAACCACTCATAGAGAAGAAAGGCACAGCTGCCTCGCCTGCCACGGCCTTGGCCAGCAAGGTCTTACCTGTTCCCGGAGGACCAATGAGGAGGGCTCCCTTGGGAATCTTGCCACCCACATCGGTATACTTCTTCGGATTCTTGAGAAACTCTACGATTTCCTGCACCTCCTGTTTGGCTCCTTCCTGACCTGCCACGTCCTTGAAGGTGATATTCAGTTCGTCAGCCTTCTCATAGAGCTTGGCTTTCGACTTACCGACGTTAAAGATGCCACCGGCACCTCCTCCGCCGCCACTCATCCTGCGCATCATCCACATCCAGAAGGCGATGAGCAGCACCCAGGGCAGAAGGCTCAACAGAATGTCGGTGAAGACATTGCCCTTCTCGTTATTGTAGCTGAAGCCGCTGATCTTTTTCGTCTTGATGGCTTGGTTGAGCATCGTCTCCAAGTTGTCAACAGAACCGATCTCCACTACCACGTAGGGCTCGGGGCCCGTCTGCTTCACATGGGCCTTGAAGATATCATTGATATGCTCGGGCCGACATACATCTTGAGCGTGCTCTCATTCTTATTGACGACCACGCGAGAGGCCCATCCCTTATTGACATATTCGACAAACTGGGTATAGTCCTTCTTCACGCTCACCGAAGTGTTGCCCAAACCTCCGTCCTTACCAGTCGCGAAGAAGGCCACGGCGAGCGATATGATAACCAGCGCATAGATCCAGTTCATATTGAACTTGGGCATACGCGGTCCACCCCCATTGTCTGTATTCATTGGTTTTTGATTATCCATTTGCTAATTGGAAAAGATAAAAAAGTCTGTTTTTCAATCCAGATCCGGGATTCTCGTCAGCTTCGCATCCTCCCAAAGATGCTCGAGGTCATAAAACTCCCTCGCCTCGGGAAGGAAGATATGAACCATCACATCCACGAAGTCGATGGCGACCCACTGCGCCAGGCCCAAACCAATGCAGCTGACAGGCTTCTCACCCTCTGCCTCCCTGACGTAGTCGCCCACGCTTCCAGCAATAGCCTCTACCTGTGTCGGCGAGTTGCCTTGGCAGATGATAAAGTAACTACATACGGCTCCGTCGGGTTGCGTCAGGTCAGCAACGACAATGCCGCTGCCCTTCTTATCCTGGATTCCCTTAATAATCGAATCTACTAATTTTTGAGATTTATTCATTCAAAGTCATTCTATTTAAAATAGATTGCAAAGGTAAGTCTATTTGGGTAAACGGCAAAGGAAATAACTATTTTTAGTACTATCACACGCTCCGCCCACCATTAGCCAATGGCCACGGCGAACAGTCCTGCGAAAAGACTGACACAAAAGGTATCATCACTCCCGAACACATTCACAACCTTCGCTGAAGTCACGCTAAGATATGGTTGCACCGTTTTGGTGCTACACCAAAGAAGAAAAAGGGCAGGTTGCAGAAGAACTATTTCTCCTTCAACCTGCCCAGTTAATAGCGACGGCATTCACTTCGTGCCGTCCTTGTTCAACAAGGAATGATACTATTTATCTCAATACCTTCACCGTGTGGCTCGTACCGTCAGCAAAGATGGTCTTGACAAGATAGAGTCCCTGTTGCGGCTCTGCGACACGTTGACCGTTGAGCGTGTAATACTCCGTGCGAACGACCTCGCCGTTGGCCTTTTCCACACCCTTTACCGCGTCGGTATAGGTCACGGAGAGACTGGAAATATCCACGCGGTCATCATAATTTGGCTTTAAGTCTTTCTTCAGATAGAAGAAGCGAACGGTATGCCGGCCAGGGCGAAACTTCAAGTCTTTGGGAGCAAACTGTGTGGAGCTGGCATCTACATCGGGACCAGCAAACTCTATGCTTATACTACCGTCGAGCGTGATGCGCGTGCCCGTGGTCAACGTTCTTGAACCCATGAACTCGAAGAAATCCTTCGAGCTGTTATGCCCCGTCCATGAGAGCACACCAATCTTGTTCTCAGGCACTTCGAAAGAGGCTTCCAAAAAAGAATTCAAATTTTCACTTCCGTCACTGCTCTTTTTTGCGGTAGAGTTGAATGTCTTATTGCCCTCTACAGTGAAAGGCCATTCTGCTGAAGTGTTGAACGAGAAATCACCATTGGTGACAATAGGATGATAGTCTACAGGGATGGCAGTGTTGGATGCCTTGCACGTTAGTCTGTACGAGCCAGTATTGGTATGGAGCACCACCAATCCGCTTTGCTCACCGAGTTCCTTGGAGTCAAAAGCAATCTGCACTGGCAGTTCCTCTGAAAACGCCGCCGTAGCACCGCTCATCACACCAGAGAAGCTTCCATCGCCGTCAATGCTCGTCAGGCTCAGCGACTCCGTACCAAGGTTTATCAACTGGGCGGTCAGCGTATCTCGCACAGAGAATTGATCGAAGAAATGGTTGCCAAAGTCCAAAGCGTCCTGCTTCAAAACCGCGAGATGCTCCTGCTGGTCATAGAGGCGAAACACCATGTCGTAGATATAAGCGCGATAGCGCACGTCGGCATCTTTAGCCCAATCGTTGTTCGTGATATTTTGGAACTGGAGTACATAGGTGCCTGGTTTGAGTGCAAGCGCATTTTCGACATTATCCGTAAACTCACCACCATCCATACCATGGGAAGTGACATCATTGAACACCTGATCGTCATTGTTCTGGATAGTAAAGCCATTGCCATAGCTACCCTTCTTGAAACCTTTCCAGCTGACAAGACCCACCTTGCCCTCAGGCACGACGAGGTTGGCAAACAACGTCGCAGTAGTATTATTACCCTTATTGGTGGCAACTGCTACGGGATAACCCGTGATTGTGTCGGTAATGACAAACGGGAAGTCTGTGCCCATGCTGAACGCAATATCACCTTCCTTTACAATTTTGCTATAATCGGGAGCTTCGCCCACTGTAGCGGTCACGTTGATCACTGCTTTCTCGCCATGAGAATTCTTAACTTGCACGGTGCCAGAATACGCTCCTGTCTTAGAAGGAGAGAACTCCACATAGACATTCTGAACGGTGCCCGCATCAATACTTTGGTAAGCTAAAAGCCGCAAACCCTTACCGTCAACCAAGCCCGTATAATTGGTACTTTTCAAACCCTTATTGACAAGACGGACTGACTGTTTCAGAATTGAGCCCACGGTGACATTGGGACCCTCGAAATGGACGTTAGAGGGAATAAAGGTTAGTTTGGCCTCGTCAGGCATCTTCTCTATGCCGACCGTACCGCCCTGATAGAAGCGGATAGCACCATAAGGCGTAGCATTTTTTTTGACAAGCACCCACAAGCCAAAACCCGTCCGCGGGGTAATAGTAGAAAGATCATCACTCACGTCGAAGACCAACTTGTCTGTTGTCTCCAGGCCGTACTGGCCGTTTTTATCGGGCTCCGTCGAGAAATCGCCCGCAAAAAGCACGATGGAGCAATCATTGCCAAAATAGGTACAATCGCCATAGTGGGCATAATCGGCCACGGCACGCTCAGAATCATACCCAGGCGTGTTGATGGTGATAGTTTTAGCGGCAGAATCGTAGGTTCCCTCTATGGGACTCGTTGAGTTCGTTTGGAATTCGCCCAAGTTCACCAAATTAGTTATCGTCACCTTATCACCGTTGAAAGTCAAGTCAGCACGGTAACTGTCCAAACATCCATCCTCGCGGGAATAGCTCCTGTTGGCATCATAATAACTTTTGGCATCTACCCAATATGGGGTTGCAGCGGCATCGACTTTGGCAAGCGCCGTCTTTGGCGGCATCTTTGGAAAGGATTCCTTCTGTTTGAGCTGTTCGCCCGAATTGAGCGACTGTGCCATCGCAGCCTGTCCAAGTGTGAACAATGCGATAAGTAAACGGATTTTTTTTCTCATAACTCTGTGTCGTTAAATTGTTTTGAACTAATGTTTACGCCGGCAAAAGTATGCAATAGTCCTATAATACACAAGAATTTACGACCTGTACATGTATCAAAACGGGTTTCTAAACGTTCAAAGACAAGTTTCTATACTTCGCACCATATGTCTTGCCATCGCACCACGTCTGAAACTAACCTTCCCGGTCAGCTATCTTGAGGAACTGAGAGGGCGTAAGACCCGTGAACTTCTTAAACGCACTGATGAACGAGGCACGCGACTTGAATCCCACTCCCTGCGAGATGGCCTCAATGGTAAGGTTGCCATAATGCTCGCGGTCGGACATTTGACGGCAGGCTTCTTTGACTCTGTACTCGTTAAGAAACGTGGAAAAGTTCATCTGACAAGTTTCATTGATGACCTGCGAGACCAGCTTGTAGCGTGATCCTACCAACTCGCTCAATCGCTCTAAGCTGAACTCAGGCGAATAGATTTCCCCACAGGTCTCCATCACGCGGAGAATGCGGGATGCCAGTATCTGTTTGTCATCATTGCTAAGGTTGTTGTAAGTGTATTTTTCCTTCCTTTGCGGTATACTCTCTTTGATTTTGCTCAGTTCCTGCTCCAGAGTCTCACACCGTTTACGTTCCTTCTCTTCATTACGAAGGGTGGAAAGAGTCTTCGTATACAGGTTTTTGTTCTGCTCACGTAGCCGTTTGTTCTTTCGCCAAAGAACCAACAGAAAACAAAGAATGAGTAGCGCCGCACCAATCACTACGCCAAGGATAAGCAGTTGACGCTGACGGCGCAGCTCCATCTGCGCCATTTGCTCATCGACACGCTTCATGCTATTGACAAAGCGCATCTCACTGACGCTCATCAGCTGTCGATAGTTGAGCAAGGTATCCTTCAACGCAAGGTAATTGTTGCGAAACCGATTCTCTCCAAGTATATCTCCTTGCAGCGCATAAAGCTCCGCCAAATGGTCGTACAGTTCAAGCTCGGCATCTTTCATGTTGGAATGGGCGGCGAGGGAGAGGGCTTCGTGTAGCAGTTGACCTGCGCCGGCCATGTCACCTTGCAGCCTCCGCGTTTTAGCACAATTAATTTTAGCAAAGATAAGATATCGCAAGCGGGAGGGATCATCCTTTACAAGCATCTCTTGTTGGCGATAGCACGTTTCGGCCTTGGCATACTGCCGCTTGGCCAAGTAGCTATTGCCATCATAGAGCAACAAAGCATAGCGACGAACTACACTGGAATGTTGCTTCTCAAGTTGGGCGTACTGATTGCGGATGGTCGCAATACGGGACAATTCTCCCAAGTCACTGCTCACTGACACAATATTGGCAAAAGCCATATCGAAATCCTCACTCTTCGCCTTAATACTGACTGCAAAGCATTTTTTGTAATAAGAAAGGGCTTTACGCAAGGTTTTCTGGTCTTTTCCCTGCTCGGCCATCGTCTGATACATAGCACCAAAATTGAGATAAATGCGGGAAATAGCCTCGGGCATATCCGTGGAGAGTTCCTCGGCCTTGGAAAGGCTCTCGTAAGATTTGGCATAATCGAAGAAGCAGAAAAAATAAACATACCACTTTCCTATATTAGCACGGACACAATCGCGGCGTTGCTGTTTGCTCATATACTTGCTATAACGGTTGGACACAATGGTATAGCAAGCCAAGGCACTGTCGGGAGCTTGAGTATTGAAGCAGTATTGATTTCCCATCTTAAGCAACTGCTCCGAAGAAAGCGACATCCACTGATAGTAATACTCTGGTTGAAGCGACGCCTTACAACAGATAGACATTCCCAATAAAATCAGGAAAAAGAACGCAAAACGTATGACTTGTCTGTATCTCCTCATATATTTTTTGCTTTAAAGGTACAAAATTACGCATTTTTCTTAGAAATCAAGCAAAACTCAGAACAGAAAAGCATCATAGTACCACATTTCTCATCCGCCATGTGGCTTTGTGAGGCTCCACTGACGGCACACAAAATAGAAAAGGACAGTCCTCAAAATGAGAACTGCCCCCTATGTGACGCAGCATAAGCCACCTGACTTCGTCACTCAAAAACACGTATTTTATAACTGATTGACAAACAATATTTTGTATCTTTGCATCACCTAATATTGGGTGACGCGAAAGGTATTTTAACTATGTTTGTCCGAAAGAAAAAACATCGTTCCGGCAATATCGGAGTTATAGTTGCCGAGAAAATTTGTGGCAAGATGAAGGAACTTGTCACAATTGGAGTTGCCTATAATGAGGGAGAGGTCGATAATCTTGTGAATGAAGCAAAAGAATGGATTTCAAAGAGAAATCACGCCGCCATCCGCAGCTTGACCTTTTCGGCGAGGAACGTGAGGCGTGTGACCGTGAGCGTGATGAAGTCCGTCGTGTATTGTCCAATGTGAGCAATATCCTTCTCAATGGTTGTGACCTGATATTGGACCGTACATTTGACCGGATCGGTTTCAACAGGATTGATGACGAAGTGTTCCGCAAGCTTGTAAAGGCTCGTTTGGCATATCCAACGAGCAAGGCTGCTACGGTGGAATATCTGAAAAACCACTTTGACGAGGACGTGGATCTATCCAAAATCTATCGCTATCTTGACAAGCTTAGTGGTCATCAGCACGAAATAGTACAGGACATAAGCGTGCGCCATACTGCGAAATTGTTTGGTGGCAATATCGGCGTGTTGTTTTATGATGTCACCACACTTTACTTTGAAGCGGATTATGAGGACGAATTGCGCAAGACAGGCTTCTCGAAAGAGGGACGTCACAGTAATCCTCAGATCATACTCGGCCTGCTTGTTAGCCTTGGCGGCTATCCACTAGCATATTGCATCCATGAGGGCAACAAATATGAAGGCCACACGATGCTGCCGACGATAAACGAGTTTGTAAGCAAATACGGATTGGAAAACTTCGTTGTGGTGGCAGATTCCGGACTGATGAACAATGCCAATATAGCGGAACTTGAAGCGCACGGCTACAAGTATATAATAGGTGCGAAGATAAAGAATGAAAGTCAGGAGGTCAAAAGCTGGATATTGGAGCAACCCAAGCGCAACTGCCAGATGGTTGAATATGACAAAGGCGGCGGACGTCGTCTCTTGGTCGGCTATACAGATGACCGTGCAAAGAAAGATGCCTACAATAGAGAAAAAAGGAATACGCAGGTTGGAAAAGGCTTATAAGCATGGTGCGCTCACAAAAGGCAATATCAACAAAAGAGGTTACAATAAGTTTTTGTCTATGGATGGTGAAGTGAAAGTCGCCATCAACTATGACCGTATTGCCGATGACTCCAAATGGGACGGTCTAAAAGGCTATCTCACTAATACGGATATACCAATACAGGATGTATACACAGCATATCACAACCTTTGGCATGTAGAGCGGGCCTTCCGTATAGCGAAATCAAAGATAGAGATACGTCCCATGTTTCATTTTACACGCAAACGTATTGAAGCCCATATATGCATCTGCTTTGTGGCTTTGAAAGTATACAAGGAGTTGGATCGCATGCTGAAAGTCTCAGAGATTAAGATGAGCGTGGACAAGGTGCTTGCATTGGCAAAGACAATCACAACGATACAGATCAAGCTTCCTCTAAACAAGGAGGTTTATACGCAAACCATGCTGATGGCAAGGCATCAGAAAATAGCTAAACTCTTTGATGAGGATTTTTGGGTGACGCAATGACGAAGTCAGGAAAAAGAACGCAAAACGTATGACTTGTCTGTATCTCCTCATATATTTTTTTGCTTTAAAGGTACAAAATTACGCATTTTTCTTAGAAATCAAGCAAAACTCAGAACAGAAAAGCATCATAGTACCACATTTCTCATCCGCCATGTGGCTTTGTGAGGCTCCACTGACGGCACACAAAATAGAAAAGGACAGTCCTCAAAATGAGAACTGCCCCCTATGTGACGCAGCATAAGCCATAGCAGAAATCACCCTACCCTGCTATTCATTCAGGCAGGATAATTTCTACTAGGTCCAAAAGCCAGTGAGATTAGCGCACGATCGTGGTACGGCCATTGATCACATAGACGCCTGGACGGAGACCACGGAGCGACTCCGCCTGGAGAAGCACCTGTCGGCCATCCGTGGTGAAGACGTTGTAGCGACGGGCGTCAGTTTTGTTATCGACAATCGATATGCCGTCGGCGAGGCTTCCGATGGTGAAGTTGTCGATGATGATCTGCTGGTCCTCCTCCATCGCCTCGTCGGCCACAACCTTGAGTTGCGGGATGAAGTAGCGAGACTGGAAGAGCGAGTCGGGCAGGTCAAACTGCACCTCCTGCCATCCCTCGCGGAAGTTCTCCGAAAGGTCGGCCTCCCAGACTACGTCTGTCTCCGTGCCGTTAGGCTGCTTGAAGTTGACAGAAAGGCGTGCGGGAATATCAGTCGGCGCCTTGTAGTAGAACTTCATCACGGGCGAGGTGGTGCTGGTGGCAGCTACCTTTCCAAACACGACGAGCGTTTGCGACGGGGTTGTGGCATTGAAGGTGATCGCACCATTGTCGTTGTCAAAGGTGTCAAACGTAGTGAAAGCAGCATTCATGCCAGCACCGACATACATAATAAGGATGTGGCCACCCTGATTCTGATTGGCGAAACTCTGACGGTAGGGAAGCGCATAGGGCTCACCCACGAGCATCGACACCTTGCCGAAACCGCTCGATCCGAGGGTGTTGAAAGCACGGACGGCCCACCACTTAAACTGCTGTACGCCCTCGTCGGTGTTCAAGTTTTTGACGGTAAACTCCGTGGCTCCACCACCGATCACTCCGATCTGGTCGTTGACGGTATTCTCGTCCTCCAGGTCATAAATGCGGCAAGCTACATCCTTCTGGTTGATCACTCCGCCATAGAGACCCGTGACAGGCTCCCAATAGAGGCGCACCTGCGTCTGCTGGTCGTCGGCGTGGACGACGGGAGGAGCGGGATAGTCGAGTCCAGCATAGGTCGTGGCGTCCGTACGCGCGCCCTGCCCTGCCTCGTTGTAGCAATAGATGCGATAGGTGTTCACGCCCTTGGCGGCATTCTCGTCCACGACGCTCACAGCATCGCCAGGACGAAGGCCACCCTCTTGCTGAGCAAGCACGGCGTCGCCTTTCAGCACCTCGTAGCGGGTGATGGCCGTCAGCTCGGCGCCGTTGTACGTCTTCGTCGGAAGATTGAAGTCCAGCGTCACCTTCAGCTCACCCGTCTGGTCGGGCGTGACCTTCAGGTTCTCCACCTGTGCGGGCGAAGCAGGATCACAACCCGGGCTCACACTGACCGAGTCGATGAAAATATTGATGGAAGCCGGATTGGAGGTGGCGTGGAAACCGATATAATAGGTACCATCCTCGGGAGCCGTGATCACTTTCTCGAAGAGACGGTTCTCCGTATTGTCCAGTTCGGTATCTTCGGTGATCACCTGGTCCAGTTCTGCCACCGTCGTACCCTTGCCCCAATACACTTCCAGGTGCTCGGGGAAATAGGAGCGGGCTACGCAAGCCTTGTAGCTGACCACATAGTTGCGACCCTTCTCCAGATGGATGGGAGGCGTGATGAGCCAATCGTTGCCACTATTCTCGGGGTCAGCATTGTAGCGTGCGGCCTTGTAGTAGCTATCCCACGACCAAGTGGAGCCGTCATGATTGGCATCCACGATGGTGTAGTTGTCTATGCCCTCGGGGAAGTCGTCGAAGAACGGCACCTCCAGCGGATCGCCCACGACCAGATTGTTGCTCAGCGTGCGCGCACTGGTCTGCGTCGTGTTGACGGCCTCGACCGAGTACTGGTAGCTGGTGAGCGCAGAGCCGCTCGCCAGATCTATCTGAAGACTGTTGGCAGTCACGCCCTGGCGGAAGGCCGTATGCTCCCCGCCTTTCACGCGATAAATATTATAGGTAAGGTTGCCCATGTAGCCCTCGTGGAGTCCCGTCGTGGGAGCGACCCACGAGAGTGTGGCCTTGTTGCCCTGGCCCTGCTTGAGCGTGACCTCCGTGGGAGCCAGCGGCTGATCGTAGCCGACATAGATCTCGGCAGAAGCCTTCGGGCTCGATCCCACACTGTTCTTGGCCACCAGGACAAACTCCGTTTCTCCCTCTGGCAGGTTGCTCAATGTGGCATTGACCTTTGCACCCGGCGCAGCCTGAGCCGTGGCCACAACGCTGCCGTTGGCCTTGATCTCGTAGGTAAGCTGGCCTGTCAGGTTGTCATCGCCATCAAAGGTCTTCGTGGGGAGCGTGAACGTGGCCGTGCCGGAAGTGGCGGGAGCATCAAAATGGACCGCAAAGTCATGGATGGCTGCAGGAGCCTTGTCCTCGGCCAACGGCGGCAGCACATTGAGTGCGAGCTGCTGATAAGGAGAGGCACACACGCGCGTGACGGAAGCATCGTCCAGGTCCACCGTGTAGAGCGTACACTCACCGTTGGCGTCGGTGGCAGCCCAATAGAACACATCGGTCTTGGGATCGACGACGGCACCCTGGGAATAGGCCATTCCGCTGGCATCCGTGACACGGACTCCCGTCGAGCCGATACGGGTCTCCTCGCCCGTGGTGCGATCGATGCGGTAGAGGTCGCCATCGTCGGTGATACCGTAGCAGTCGCCCTGGCTGGTGATTCCCATCGCCAAGTAGAGATTGTCGGTCTCTGCGATCGTGGTGCGGGTCTTGGTGTCGTAATCGACCACACCAAACTCCCAGCTCTGCATCGTCTGATCAGTAAACTCACCAAACACCTCGCCCGTCTTGGGGTCGGTGGCGGTGGCATAAGCGATCAGGCTCCGGTTGGAGACATTGGTCACTTCTCCATCATACTCGCCCGTCTCCAGGTCGAACCACCCGTACCACAGGAAGATGATGCCATACTCGATCATGGACTGGTCGAGATAAAGTCCGCAGAGTTTGCCGTCCTTGATGGTGGATCCAGCATTGAACAGCGACTTGTCAAACGGCGCGTAAGTGGTCACGTCGGTGGGCGTGGCCGGATCATAGGACATCAGTCCCATGTAGTCGCCCAGTGCATTGGCGTAAAACACGGAATGCTGCGGTGCCTTCAGCACCTGACTTGCCTGGCGGGCCTTGCGACCCTTGGTCCCTGTGGCTACAGGGGGCACGCCACCCTTACCGTGGTTGACCAACTTGCTGAACTTGAAGTTCTTGGGTACATGGATGGCTCCCGCACCCCAACCGTCGCCCTCGCCAACGGCCTGCGCACAGATCGGCAGAGCCAGCGTCAGAGCTACGAGCAACAATGCAAAACGATGAATACGTTTCCTCATGATGTGTTGTCTAAAAAGTATTCTATGTGCCCTGGAGTCGCCAACGATAGTCTTTAATTACGTCTCTCCAAAGGCGTTAACGGCTTCAAAATTACACAAAAGAATCGAAACAAGCAAAAGATACGGGTGTTTTTTCTAAAACAAAGCCGGAACTAGCTCGAAACAAAGCCGAAACTAGCCCGAAACAAAGGCTAACGTTTTACCCACAACTAACAAACAGAGGGAATGGGCCCCTACGGAGGAGCACGTTCCCTCTGCCTTGTTGCGTTTGAATTTGCGAAAACGCAAAACAGTCTGTCAGGTCTCAGATGCTATCCATCATGACATCTTCGTCGTCCTGCGCAGGCTCATCCTGATGGCCTTGGCGTCCGAACAACTCTCCCGCCAACTCGTCCATCAGTCCGCCCATAGCTTCGTCAAGCATGCGGCCAATGGGCTGGGTGATGCGCTCGCGCACTTTCTGCTTGACATTTTCCTCCATCCGCCGCTTGGTCTCCTCCGCATAGCGATGAGCCAATTGCTTGAGCGACGACTTGTCGATGGTGAACACATGGCCCAGCACACCCACAGAGACCACGGGAGCCTTGTCGGCGTAGTGGATGCGCCCCAGCGAACAGACCAAGTAGTTGTCCACCGTGAGCGCGTTGCCGACCACCATCGCCACCACCTGGCGGGTGGCACCTCCGGCCAAGGACTTCATGGCCGTCGAGAAGGGATCGTCGGAGTCTATGGAGTCGATCTGCAGGGCCTCGCCCATCGTTTCCGCCACTACACCCGAGATGGCCTCGGCGTGCTGCTCGGGTTTCGGACAAGTGGCCACCAGCAGTCCTGCCAACAAGAGCAACATCGCCAGCACCACCCACAAGCAACCACCCCGATGCTTACGGGATCCACGGTCAACGGATGGAGGAACGGTGCGCTCGCTCTCAGGCTGCGCGGAAGGCTGCGGAGCGTAGCCTTGGACCACATCGGGGCCCTCCCCTATCCTTTCGCCGACGATAACTTGCTCCCCACCCGAAGCATTGCTTACCCCCGGGCCCGAAGGACTGCTTACGCCAGGACCTGAGGAAATATTAACCCCTGAGTCCATGATCGGTTGAGACTGCTGCGCAGCCGTCTGCTGGCGGAGAATCGGCCGAAGCGCTTCCACCTGCCAGGCGGGTTGCCATGATCCGCCATCAGCAGCCATCACCAACGACTCTGCACCGATGCCACGAGCTGCCAACTCGGCCACGCTGTAAGGGCCACGCTTCTCGCTGCCCACACTAAGATAGTATTCCATTTTTCTATTTCCTTATCTGTTTTTTGAGACCAATAAGACGCGATTTGCCACCTCTACCGGACAATACGGACTCCTCAAGACGGCAAGTTATCTTTTTGGCGTGCGAATGTAAGTAGAAATAATGAATACACCAAAAATCGCTGGTTATATTTTGCTTTTTTAAGCATAAGGACTCTTTTCACCCTGCCGAAAACCAGATTTCGCATGCAATCTGGGAGGCCAATGGATGGAAAGGAAATAAAAAAACGCTTGAAAATACCAAAAAATGGGTATCGCTTGTTTGTGGTATGAGATTTTTTCATTACCTTTGCGAAACAAATAATACAGTATAGAAAACAACCATACCAAACAGCTGAAGAATGTTTGAGAATCTAAGCGACCGACTTGAACGGTCATTTAAGATACTGAAAGGTGAGGGGAAAATCACCGAGATCAATGTCGCCGAGACGCTGAAGGACGTGCGCCGCGCGCTGCTCGATGCGGATGTCAACTACAAAGTGGCCAAGAGTTTCACGGACGACGTGAAGCGCAAAGCATTGGGCATGAACGTGCTGACCGCCGTCAAGCCAGGCCAGCTCATGGTGAAGATTGTCCACGACGAGCTGGCTGAGCTCATGGGTGGCGAGACTGTCGGCATCAAACTGACCAACAAGCCCGCCATCATCCTGATGAGCGGTCTGCAAGGTTCGGGTAAGACCACGTTCAGCGGCAAGCTCGCCAACATGCTCAAGCAGAAAGACCACCGCAAGCCCCTGCTGGTGGGTTGCGACGTGTATCGTCCTGCCGCCATCGAGCAGTTGCGCGTGGTGGGAAGCCAGATAGACGTGCCCGTCTATGCTGAGGACGACAACAAGAACGTCAACGAGATAGCAGACCACGCCCTTCAGGAGGCCAAGGCGAAAGGCTACGACACGGTGATCATCGATACCGCCGGACGCTTGGCAGTGGACGAGCAGATGATGGCCGAGATAGAAAGTCTGAAGAATCATGTTCGTCCCGACGAGACCTTGTTTGTCGTGGACTCCATGACGGGACAGGATGCCGTCAACACGGCCAAGACCTTCAACGACCGCCTGGACTTCGACGGTGTGGTGCTGACCAAGCTCGATGGCGATACCCGCGGCGGTGCCGCGCTGAGTATCCGCACGGTGGTGACCAAGCCCATCAAGTTTATTGGTACGGGCGAGAAGATGGAAGCCATCGACCTGTTCCACCCAGCCCGTATGGCCGACCGAATCCTCGGCATGGGCGACGTGGTCTCGCTGGTGGAGCGCGCCCAGGAGCAATTTGATGAGGAAGAAGCCAAGCGACTGGAGAAGAAGATTCGCAAGAACCAGTTCGACTTCAACGACTTCTACAATCAGATCCAGCAGATCAAGAAGATGGGCAACATCAAGGAGTTGGCCAGCATGATCCCTGGTGTGGGCAAAGCCATCCGCGACGTCGATATCGACGACAACGCCTTCAAGGGCATCGAAGCCATCATCCAGAGCATGACCCCGCAGGAGCGCACACATCCCGAGGTGCTCAACACCTCACGCCGCCGCCGTATCGCGTCGGGATCGGGCACGAGCATCCAGGAGGTGAACAAGCTCATCAAGCAGTTTGACCAGACCCGCAAGATGATGAAGATGGTCACGGGTGCCAACATGAAGGGCATGATGGGACGAATGAAAAACATGAAGGGCACAGGTATGCCCCCCATGAATTAGTCCTCATGCATTATTATATGGTTCGCGCGCGTTCATTATATATAGTATAAACGTACATACGGTAGCATCGTATTACGGACATACTGTGATGGCGCGCCAACCATTCAACTAAAAACCAAACAGACTTTTCCCCTGCCCCGCCCCTCAAGGGAGGGACAGAACGAAAGAAATAGATTATAAACGCGGGGACGCGAGACCATCCGTAGCCCATACCTTAGGAAGGGCTGGACGAGCCACCGTGTTCCCATAACAACACCTAACCATATGGAACTGATTGACGGTAAAGCTACTGCAACGGCCATCAAGGCCGAAATTGCCGACGAAGTGAGCAAGATTGTCGCCGCTGGTGGCAAACGTCCTCATCTGGCCGCTGTCCTCGTAGGACACGACGGCGGCTCTGAGACGTACGTGAAAAACAAGGTTATCTCCTGCGAGCAGTGCGGTTTTACCTCGACGCTCATCCGCTATGAGGATGACGTGACAGAGGAAGAGCTGCTGGCTTGTGTTGACCGCCTCAACAAAGAAGAGGATGTTGATGGCTTCATCGTTCAGCTGCCGCTGCCGAAGCATATCGACGAGCAAAAGGTCATCATGGCTATCGACTACCGCAAGGACGTGGACGGTTTCCACCCCATCAATGTCGGTCGCATGGACATCGGTCTGCCTTGCTTCATCTCCGCCACTCCGCTGGGCATCATGACCCTTCTGGACCGTTACAATATCAAGACTTCTGGCAAGAAGTGTGTCATTCTCGGACGCAGCAACATCGTCGGCAAGCCGATGGCCTCGCTGATGATGCAGAAGTGCTATGGCGACGCCACGGTCACGGTTTGCCACTCCCGCTCAGCCACGCTGAAAGAGGAGTGCCGTGAGGCCGACATCGTCATCGCCGCCATTGGCCGTCCCGAGTTTGTCACGGCCGACATGGTGAAAGAAGGCGCTGTCGTCATCGATGTCGGCACGACGCGCGTGCCCGATGCGACCCGCAAGAGCGGTTTCCGCCTCTGCGGCGACGTGAAGTTTGACGAGGTAGCTCCGAAGTGTTCCTACATCACGCCCGTACCGGGCGGCGTTGGTCCCATGACCATCTGCTCGCTGATGAAGAACACCTTGGCAGCAGGCAAGAAGGAGTACTATAAGTAATGGAGCCCATGACTGCCGAGGAATGGTATCAGAAAGGTAACGAATATCGCAAGCAGGGCGACTGGAAACACGCCATCGACTGCTACTTGGAAGCCATCGAGCTCGACGCCGAGTCGCCAGCCGTGGAAGCCAAGAAGATGATTGACGACATTCTGAACTTCTATCATAAAGACGCATATAATCCCTAATCAAGGCCGCTCGGGGCGGACGCAGCTCTGTCCCAACGACTTAACTAAAAAATTCAAATCAATATGAGCAAGATTAAAGGTGCGATTGTGGTCGACACCGAGCGTTGCAAGGGATGCCAACTGTGCATCGTTGCATGCCCGAAGGATGTGATCCAACTGGCACAGAAGAAAGTCAACGTTCACGGCTATCCGTACGCGGAGCCTGTTTTCGCCGACAAATGTATTGGCTGCGCTTCATGCGCCATTGTTTGCCCGGACGGATGTATTACTGTTTATAAGAAAAAAGTGGAGGAATAAGGTATGGCTGAGAAAGAAGTAAAATTGATGAAGGGTAATGAGGCTATCGCACACGCGCTGATTCGCTGCGGTGCCGACGCCTTCTTCGGATACCCTATTACCCCGCAGACAGAGATTATCGAGACCCTCTCCGCCCTGAAGCCTTGGGAGACCACCGGCATGGTAGTAGTCCAGGCTGAGAGCGAGGTGGCCTCTATCAATATGGTCTATGGTGGCGCTGGTGCTGGTAAGCGTTGCGTCACGACCTCCTCCTCACCGGGTGTGTCCCTGATGCAGGAGGGCATTTCCTACATGGCTGGTGCCGAGATTCCTGGTGTCATCGTCAACGTGCAGCGTGGCGGTCCTGGTCTGGGTACGATCCAGCCTTCACAGTCCGACTATTTCCAGTCAACTCGTGGTGGTGGCAACGGCGACTACTATGTCATCGTGCTTGCCCCGAACTCCGTCCAGGAGATGGCAGACTTCGTAGACCTTTCCTTCGAGCTGGCGTTCAAGTATCGCTGCCCGGCCATGATTCTCTCCGATGGTGTCATCGGTCAGATGATGGAGAAGGTCGTTCTCCCCGACGAGAAGCCTCGCCTCTCTGACGAGGAGGTGAAGAAGCGCTACCCGTGGGCCACCTTCGGCCGCACGCCGGATCGCGATCCGAACATCATGACTTCCTTGGAGCTGAAGCCCGAGGTGATGGAGGAGCGCAACCTCGCCCTCCAGGCCAAGTATGAGGAGATCCGCAACAATGAGGTTCGCTACGAGACTCAGCAGTGTGAGGACGCCGACTACGTCATCGTCAGCTTCGGTTCTGCCGCACGTATCGGCGAGAAGGCCATGGAGTTGGCCCGCGAGGAAGGCCTGAAGGTAGGTCTCTTCCGTCCGATCACCTTGTGGCCGTTCCCGACTAAGCAGATCGAGGAGCTTGCCAAGAACAAGAAGGGTATCCTCGTGAGCGAGTTCAACGCCGGCCAGATGGTCGAGGATGTCCGCTTGGCAGTCAATGGTGCCATCCCCGTGGAGCACTTCGGCCGCCTGGGTGGTATCGTTCCTTCACCCGAGGAGATTGTTGACGCACTGAAAACGAAGTTGGTAAAATAGTCGAATCAAATGGATAACCGGCTATCAACCGGCTTTCCCTTAAAAAGAAGAATCAAATGGCAAACGACATTATTGCACCAGAGAATCTGGTATATAAGAAACCAAAACTGATGAACAACGTCCCGATGCACTACTGTCCGGGATGTTCTCACGGTGTAGTCCATAAGCTCGTGGCCGAGGTCATCGAGGAGATGGGCATGGAGGACAAGACCGTCGGTGTATGCCCGGTAGGTTGCTCCGTGTTCGCATACCGCTACCTCGACATCGACTGGTCTGAGGCAGCCCACGGACGCGCTCCCGCTGTGGCTACGGCTATCAAGCGCGTATGGCCCGACCGCCTGGTGTTCACCTACCAGGGCGACGGCGATATGGCTTGTATCGGTAGTGCTGAGACGCTTCACGCTCTCAACCGTGGCGAGCACATCACGATGATCTTCATCAACAACGCCATCTACGGTATGACGGGTGGTCAGATGGCTCCCACCACGCTGATCGGCCAGAAGACCGTCACGTGCCCCTACGGCCGCGATCCGAAGATCCACGGCTGGAACCTCAACATTACGGAGCTGGCAAGCCACCTCAAGGGTACCCGCTACGTCACACGCCAGAGCGTTGACACCGTAGCCTCTATCCGCCAGGCCAAGAAGGCCATCCGCAAAGCCTTCGAGGCCAACATGGCTGGCAAGGGAAGCTGCCTCATCGAAATCGTGGCAACGTGCAACACGGGCTGGAAGCTCTCACCGGTCAAGGCCAACGAGTGGATGCGCGAGAATATGTTCAAGGAGTACATCAAGGGTGACATGAAGGACACCCTCGACCAGGAGATTCCCGAGCTCTAATCATCATTCCTTCTCTTAACACAAGAAACAGCAATTATGAAAACAGAAATCATTATCAGCGGTTTCGGAGGACAGGGTTGCCTCTCAATGGGAAAGATTCTGGCTTACTCCGGACTGATGGAAAATAAAGAGGTGACGTGGATGCCGGCCTACGGTCCTGAGCAGCGTGGTGGTACGGCCAGTGTGACCGTTATCGTCAGCGACGAGCGCATTTCCTCACCGATTCTCAGCAAGTACGATGTGGCTATCGTCCTCAACCAGCCTTCCCTCGACAAGTTCGAGTCAAAGGTGAAGCCGGGCGGTATCCTCATCTACGATGGCAACGGTATCATCAACCCGCCGACCCGCAAGGACATCACGGTCTATCAGATTGATGCTACGGACAAGGCTGCCGAGATGAAGAACTCCAAGGTGTTCAACATGATCGTTTTGGGCGGTCTGCTCAAGGTTTGCCCCGTTGTGAGCACCGAGGGCTTGAACAAGGCTCTCTTCAAGTCGCTCCCGGAGCGCCACCACAAGCTCATTCCTCTCAACATGGAGGCCGTGAGCGAGGGTATGAAGATCATCGAGAAGAAGGAGATCTAATTCAAGACAAGATAGACAGGGAAGGCTCTCAAGGTTTGGCATTCCAAGGTTTCATCCTTTGCCCTGTCCCGTAGAGCCTGCTCGATATAGACACAAGGGAGAAGAAACGCCGCATCCATCTTGGCGCTTCCTCTCCCTTGATCTATATTCATTACCCTTGATTTATAAAGATGTTTTCTCGCCCTTGTCCCATAAAAGGAGCTTCTGGGTGATATTGAGACAATATGTAAAGTTGCCTCGTACGGAAAGGGAGAAAGTGTTCGGTAATTCCCCTATTCTCATAGGTTTTTCCCTATTTATGATTACCAAACGTCTTTTTACCCCCTAAATATTTGTTCATATCGTTTTTTTTTCTTTACTTTGCACCCGAAATGATTGAGAGAATAAACTTTCATAACATAAAATTTTAAATTTAGAGAGACATGAAAAAGTTCGTTTTGATGATGGCCTCTGCGCTTTTCGCAGTTTCGGCATCAGCACAGACTGTGCAGGAAAGCAAGACTTTCGACAACTTCTACGTCGGTATCAATGGTGGTCTTTCAACCAAGACAACTGGCCACAAGTGGCTTAGCGGTCTGAACCCCAACGCCAGCCTCCGCATCGGCCGTTGGTTCACTCCGGTCTTCGGTTTGGCTGCTGAGGGAACAGCATACTTCAACTCAAAGGCATGGGTTCCAGAGCCTGTCCGCAAGCCGCACACGGTTGTCACCTATAGCAACGTGAGCCTGCTCGGTACCATCAACGTCAGCAACTGGGTTGCTGGCTACAAGGGCGAGCCGCGTCCCTTCGAGGTGATCGCAGTTGCTGGCCTCGGCTGGGGTCACGCCTACGGTCCTGGTGAGTCTTTCCTCGAGAAGAACGACCAGCTCACCTCTAAGTTGGGTCTCGACTTCACCTACAACTTCGGTTCCAACAAGGCTTGGCAGCTCTACCTCGAGCCGTCTATCAACTACGCTGTCGCTGGCACGCACGCCACTGGCTTCGATGATGACACCGAGTACAACCTCAACCGTAGCGCCTTCCAGCTCAACCTCGGTATCAACTACAAGTTCGGCAACAGCAACGGCACGCACAACTTCGTGATCGTTACTCCGCGCGACCAGGCCGAGATCGACGCTCTCAACGCTCAGATCAACGAGCTCCGCAACCGCAAGCCGGAGGTGATCGAGAAGGTTGTTGAGAAGCGCGTAGAGGTTCCTGCTCCCGCAGCTAAGACTGTCAGCGTTTCTGACCTCATCTTCGTCACCTTCGCTCAGGGCAAGTCTGCTCTCACCAACGACGCCAAGAAGGCTCTTGACGCTGTCAAGGAGGGTTCACACGTTCAGGTTGTCGGTACTGCTTCTCCTGAGGGTTCTAAGGAGATCAACGACCGTCTGTCTCAGGCTCGTGCCGACGTGGTCGCTAAGTACCTCAAGGGTCGTGGCGTGATCGTCGACGAGGCTACTGGTAAGGGCGTTCAGGGCACTACCTCTAACCGTCTGGCTATCGTTTACGTCAAGTAAGCATAGACAATAGACAGAAGATTACACCAAGGGACCATTCCCTTCAAGTAATATCACATCGAATCCCCAGTGCGGTCATCGTACTGGGGATTTTTGTATCAACACTCGCCTTAAGTCTTTCCCCTCCCTCCTACTCCACTGGATAATAATCCTGTCAAGTACACAGTAAACCGAGCAGGAATACACGCCAAACCACCTATATACAACAAGCCCGTCACCACCATATTCGGAGGGCGACGGGCTCGTTGCTTGACGTACTCGTTGTTTTTATGTACTTGTAGTTTTATGTAGGAGTATAAGGATTATAAGCCGAAGAAGCCTTATGCTTCCTTCTTCTCCTCGGTGTCAGCCTTGCGGCGGGTACTGCGCTTGCGCTTCGGCTTCTCAGCCTTTCCGTTCTCCACCTTGACGCCAGCCAACTCCGGATCGATCAGGATGCGTCCACAATACTCACAGACGATGATCTTCTTGTGCATCTTGATGTCGAGCTGACGCTGGGGCGGAATCTTATTGAAGCAGCCACCACAGGCGTCACGCTGCACATAGACGATACCCAGTCCGTTGCGCGCACTCTTGCGGATGCGCTTGAAGGAACTGAGGAGGCGCGGCTCGATCTTGACTTCCAAGTCCTTGGCACGCTCCTTGAGCATGGTCTCCTCCTCGCGGGTCTCCGCCAGGATATCCTCCAGCTCGCTCTTTTTCTCGTCAAGATCCTTCTGACGCTCCTCGCGCTCGGTCTTGGCTATCTCCAGGTCGTTGGTACGGTAAGCCACCTGGTCCGTTGCCTCCTTGATTTTCTTGTTGCAAAGTTCCACCTCCAGACGCTCGTAATCGATCTGCTTGCTCAGCGAGTCATACTCGCGGTTGTTGCGCACCTCATTGAGCTGGTTGTTGTAACGCTCCAGGTTGGCCTGTGCCTCCTGCACCTCACCCTTCTTCATCGTGATAGCCGACTGAAACTCCTTGATTTCTGTGTCGATTTTCTCGATACGGGTGTCGAGACCTGCGATCTCGTCCTCCAGGTCCTGCACCTCCAGCGGCAACTCGCCACGCAACGCACGCTTCTCGTCGATAGCCGTAAGCGTCGTCTGCAGTTCATAGAGAGCCTGCAGCTTCTGCTCTACCGACATTTCTTTTGCTTCTTTCTTTGCCATAAGTATTCTTGTCCTTATTTGTTTCTTACTATATACCTTATTAAAGATAAAGGATCGGGTTGGTGTTGACCGACGTGATGTAGCAAGGCACGCCCGCACACTCACGCATGATGATCTCACGGAAGATCTCCGATGTATATTGCTCGCTCTGATAATGACCGATCACGCAGATCTGTATCTGCTGCTCCCGCCCAAAGAATTCGTGGTAGTGCATCTCTCCCGTGACAAACGCATCGGCACCCAACCGTACGGCTTCAGGCAGCAGAAAAGCTCCCGATCCGCCACAAAGGGCCACCTTCTCTATGGGGCGGCGCAACAACTGGTTGGCCTGGACACACTCCACACCAAACTCTTTCTTCAGCAGGAGCACCAGGTCGTCGGCAGCTACCGGCTTCGCAAAGCGACCAATCACGCCCTCGCCTCCCGAGACGCCTTCCACCTCTTGCTGCTGCCCGATGAAAGAGAGGTCCTGGAGACCCAACTTCTCAGCGATCTTATAGTTGACGCCCCCCACGGCACTATCCATATTAGTATGCATCGACACGATGACGATGCCACGCTGGATGGCCTTAAAGACCGTCCGCTGCACATAGTCGCCGTCCGATATGCACGACAGTTTGCGGAAGATGAGGGGATGGTGGGAAACAATCAGATTACAACCGCGCGCGATGGCCTCGTCAACGATGGCCTCCGTCACGTCAAGACACAATAAAGCCCCTGACACCTCCGCCTCTGTCAGTCCAACCTGTAGGCCAGCATTGTCGAAGCCAGCCTGCGAGGGCAGAGGCGCGAATCGTTCAAGGGCAGCGATTACTTCCTTTATTTTCACGCTACAAACATGTTTTTGAACTGCAAAAGTACGATTTTTTCCTTTCTCCGCCAAGAAATCCTCTTTATATTTAATCTTTTTTGGGAAAAACGACAGAGGCCCTATTCGTTCACCGCTTCCTCACAACATGGTCCAAAAACACTTTTCCCCAGTCTTCCATCCCGCTTCACACACTATTTTTGAAGCTATTCAAAAAACAGAATAAAAAAGTGATGAAAAAGAAATGGAATACCAATATTTTTCCATATCTTTGCATAAGATAAGCTGCACTCGGCAAAAATAACTAACACAAAAATAACGACTATGATCGATTACTTTGCACAAAACCTTTGGTTGGCCTGGTACTGCTCATCAGCCTCCTATGCCTGCTGCTCGAACTGACCAATGGCGACTTCTTTATTGTCTGCTTTGCAGTCGGCGGCCTCTTTGCGTCTATTTCATCAGTCTTTACCGACAGTCTGACGATTCAGATCATTGTCTTTGCCATCACCACCTTGCTGAGCATTTTCTTCCTCAGGCCGGTGGCCCTACGCTGGTTTCACAAAGGCGAGGACCGCCGCGTAAGCAATGTGGACGCCCTCATCGGGCGCATCGGACGCGTCACCGAAGCGATCGAGGCCAACGGCTATGGTCGCGTGCAGATCGACGGCGACAGTTGGAAGGCAAAGACCCGCGACGGCCACCCCGTCGAAAACGGCATGAAGGCCCGCGTGCTCAGCATCGACTCCATCATCATCACCGTCGAGGAAGCATAAGATCCAAACAGAAACCAAGTATATTCAACCTTAACACTTTACGATTATGTCAATAGCATCCTATGTTCTTGGAGCCATCGTCCTTCTGGTCATCTTCTTCACCATGAAGGCCGTTGTGATCATTTCTCAGAGCGAGACCAAAGTTATCGAGCGTCTCGGTAAGTATTACGCCACGTTGCAGCCGGGTATCAACATCATCATGCCCTTCCTCGACCACGCCAAGGAGGTGGTGGCCGTCAAGGGCGGACGCTATGTCTATACCAGCACCATCGACCTGCGCGAACAAGTCTATGACTTCGCACGCCAAAACGTCATCACGAAGGACAACATCCAGATGCAGATCAACGCGCTGCTCTATTTTCAGATTGTCGATCCCTTCAAGGCGGTCTATGAGATCAACAACCTGCCCAACGCCATAGAGAAACTGACCCAGACCACGCTCCGCAACATCATCGGAGAGATGGAGCTGGACCAGACCCTCACCTCGCGCGACACCATCAACACCAAGCTCCGCGCCGTGCTCGACGACGCCACCAACAAATGGGGCATCAAGGTCAACCGCGTCGAGCTGCAGGACATCACGCCGCCCGAGAGCGTCCTCCAGGCCATGGAGAAGCAGATGCAGGCTGAGCGCAACAAGCGCGCAACGATCCTGACCAGCGAGGGTGAGAAGCAAGCCGCCATTCTGCAGTCAGAGGGCGAGAAGGCCTCGACCATCAACCGGGCCGAAGCCGACAAGCAACAGGCCATCCTCATCGCCGAGGGTGAGGCCCAGGCACGCATTCGCAAGGCCGAAGCCGAGGCCATTGCCATCAACAAGATCACCGAGGCCGTAGGCAAGAGCACCAACCCCGCCAGCTACCTCATCGCCCAGAAGTATATCCAGATGCTCTCTGAGATGGCGCAGAACAACAACCAGAAGACCGTCTTTATGCCCTACGAGGCCACCAACCTCATGGGATCCATCGGCGGCATCAAAGAGATGTTCAAGTAAAACCGCTGGCGGCAGCCTACTCCGCCACGATGTTTTCATACTTGATACACGATGTTTTCATACTTGATAGAAGAGCCGAAAAGCCACCACTTTTTCGGCTCTTCTTTTTTGTGTTTTGCCACGGAATTGCTAATTTTGCAACCCAGCACCATCAGCTGACAAAATCTTAGAAACAAAATACAAGGTCTTGGAAACAAAAAACAAGGTCTTAGAAAACAAATTAGGAGAGAAAACGAATGAAGAAGATCCATCTGATTCTTTTGACGGCCATCACCCTACTGATGACCGCATGTGGTACCACCCAGACTGTCCCCCTGACAGGACGCAAACATCGCATCGGCGTGAGCGACGAGCAACTGCTCTCCCTCTCGCAGCAGCAGTATTCCACCTATATGCAGAAGGCGAAGAAATCGACCAACGCAGCCAACACCCAGATGGTGGTACGCGTAGGGCGCAACCTCGCCAATGCCGTCGAGACCTACCTCCGAAACAACGGCTTCGCCAGTGAGGTGAACAACTTCCACTGGGAGTTCAACCTCATCCAGGACCCACAGGCCAACGCTTTCTGCATGCCCGGAGGCAAGATCGTCGTCTTCGAAGGCATCCTGCCCTACACGCAGAACGAGGCCTCCCTGGCCATCGTGCTGGGACACGAGATCGCCCACGCCGTGGCGAAACACAGTGCCGAGCAGATGACGAAGCAGCAGAACCAGGGCGTAGCGACCACTGTGCTCGGAAGCGTGCTCGGAGCAGTGGCAGGACAAGACGCTGCCAACGTGGCCGGACAGATAGCTGGCACGGGCTTTTCCCTGCTCAATCTGAAATACAGCCGCAAGGATGAGAGCGAAGCCGACTATATGGGCCTGATCTTTGCCGCCATGGCAGGCTACGACCCAGCCAATGCCATCACCTTCTGGCAGCGTATGTCCTCGTCGGGCAGCCAGTCCACGCAAGAGTGGCTGAGCGACCACCCCTCCGACCAGACGCGCATCGCCAATATCAGAAAATGGTTGCCCGAGGCCCAAAAGTATTACCAGGCCGCCAAGCCCAAGACGCACACGACCACCAGGACAACGACCCGCACTGCGCCCAAGAGCAGCAAGCACAAGAGCAAGACGACCACGCGCAAGAGAAGGTAGCACACTAAGCAGCAGATGCTTACGCTTTTTGTCACACCCTGCCCATGGCACATTTTTCCTGGTTATGCGGGTGGATTTCCCTGGCTATGCGAGTGGATTTCCCTGGCTATGGCGGGTGGAAAATCAGCGTGCCTATACGACATTTTGGCAAAAAGTACGGCAATCTGTCAGCGTTACCGATTATTTTGGTTATCTTTGCAGATTATTATGCAACCTACCGCCCCAACGCGGTGAGACGCCGAAAGAAAAATGACAGAGGAAACAAAAGAACCGTTGATAGGAAAGACCCTTGAGGAGCTGCGCACGCTGGCCCGTGACTTGGGAATGCCCGCCTTCGTGGGCGGACAGATCGCGCGCTGGCTCTACGTGCAGCACGTCAAGGACATCAACGAGATGGCCAACATATCAAAGAAGCACCGCGAGCTGCTTGCCCAGCGCTTCACGGTGGGCTGCCATGCGCCCATCGACGCCCAGTACTCCAAGGACGGGACGATCAAATACCTGTTCCCCGTCTATGCGGGCGCTTCCAAGGAGAAGCTCCGCCATGAGTTTGTCGAGACGGTCTATATCCCCGACGGCGACCGCGCCACGCTGTGTGTGTCGTCGCAGGTGGGCTGCAAGATGAACTGCCTGTTCTGTCAGACGGGCAAACAAGGTTTTGAGGGCAGTCTCACGGCAGCCGACATCCTCAACCAAGTCTATGCCCTTCCCGATGTGGACAAGCTCACCAACATCGTCTTCATGGGACAAGGCGAGCCGATGGACAACCTCGACAACGTGCTCCGTGCCACGGAGATCCTCACCGCCGACTACGGTTGGGCCTGGTCTCCGAAGCGCATCACGGTCAGCAGCGTCGGCGTGCGCAAGAAGTTGCGCCGCTTCCTCGACGAGAGCGACTGCCACGTGGTCATCAGCCTCCACTCCCCCATCCCCGAGCAGCGTGCGCAGCTCATGCCAGCCGAACGAGGCATGGGCATCGAGGAGGTAGTGAAACTGCTGCGCGAGTACGACTTCACCCACCAGCGCCGACTCTCCTTCGAGTACATCCTGTTTGGTGGACTCAACGACACCCCGACCCACGCCCGCGCCATCGTCCGTCTGTTGGAAGGACTGGAGTGTCGCGTGAATCTGATACGCTTCCACCAAATCCCCGACGTGCCCCTTCGCGAGTCGGACGAGGAGCGGATGGAGGCCTTCCGCGACTACCTGACCCACCACGGCGTCTTCACGACAATCCGTGCGTCGCGAGGCCAGGACATCTTCGCGGCCTGCGGACTCCTTTCGACGAGCAAGGAGATCGGCGAGGTGAGAGAGAAGCAGCGCCACGATGCGTAGTGTCCTCTTCGCCGGGATCATGATTGCCTGCACCCTCCTCGGATGCCGGCAAGCGTCCCGCTACCGACTGCCCTCCAGTTCGGCCCGCGCAGGCGAAGTGCTGGTCGTCGGCGACACCACGGGCCAACTCGCCAGTTACCTTTCCCGGCCAGAACCCGGACTGCCCCAGCCGGAGCCCCGCTTCGACGTGCGCCCTACGACGCAAGACCAACTCAAGGGCAACGCCCTCCTGGCCCGCGCCATCGTCATCCTGAGCGACAAGCCGTATGCTTCGGGACACGACCTCAACGCCCGCCCGCAACTCGTCATCGAAGCCTCCGCGAAGGATTCGGCGCGAATCCTGCACGACCTGCTGACCTTTGAGGAGCAAGAGAGCTACGCCTTCCTCCAGCAAAACCACCATCCCAAGATGGAGGAGAAGATACGGAGGCAGTTTGGCGTCCAGATGAAAGTGCCCGAGGCCATGCGTGCCAGCAAGACGTCGAAAGACTTTCTGTGGATAGCCACCAACGGGGCAGAAAACCTCAGAAGCCTCTGCGTCCTGCGCCTGCCGGACAGTCCGAAAGCCGACTGGGCAAGAGCCATCGACCAGATGCTCTCCCAGCACATCCACGGCGATCAGGCCTCCAGCTCCATGCACCTGGCGCTGGCGACCGTCCAAATCCAGCAAGAGCGTGGGATCCACCTCCTGACGGGACAATGGATGATGGAGGGCGACGCAATGGGAGGCCCCTTTGTGGCCTCCGTCAAAAAAGACAAGGCAGGGCGCCCTCGTGCTCCTCGCCTTCGCCTACGCCCCCGAGAGAGAAAAAAGAAACATCATGCGGCAGCTTCGCACTGTCGTTTTCAATGAGTATATATCTTATGGAGAATAACAAGAAAATACGGGTGGCTATCACCCAAGGCGATACTAACGGTATCGGATACGAGCTGATATTCAAGGTCTTTGCCGACCCCGAGATGCTGGAGTTGTGCACGCCCATCATCTACGGTTCCCCCAAGGTGGCAGCCTACTACCGCAACCTGCTCGAGATAGAGGCCAACTTCACCATCATCTCGGACGCAAGCGAGGCCACCGACGGCGTGGTCAATCTGCTGACCACCTACGAAGAGGAGGTGAAGGTGGAGCCTGGCGTGGCCAGCGAGACCTCGGGAGACTACGCCCTCAAGGCCCTCGACTGCGCCTTGGCCGACTATCGCGAGGGCCGCTTCGACGTTCTCGTCACCAATCCCATCGACAACACCAGCGAGTTTCAGTTTAGCGGACAGAGCCGCTATATCGAAGACCACCTGGAGACCGACGGCCACGGCCAGACCCTGATGGTCGATGGCGGACTGCGCATTGCCCTGGCCACACGCAACCTGCCTTTGCGCCAGGTGGTGGAGTGCATCACCCAGGGCAGCATCGAGCAGACCTGCCACAAACTCGCCCAGAGCCTGCGTCGCGACTTCCGCCTCTCCAATCCCCGCATCGCCCTCCTCTCCATCAATCCGAAGGCTGGCGACAACGGACTGCTCGGCACCGAGGAGCAGGAGATTATCCGCCCCGCCATCGAGACGCTGACCACCGAGGGCATCCAGGCCTTTGGCCCCTACGCCGCCGACGCCCTCTTCGCCGGCAACGACTACACCCATTTCGACGCTATCGTCGCGATGTACTACGAGCAGGGCACGATCCCCTTCCACGCGCTGTGCGATGGTCCTGGCGTCCACTACACCGTCGGTCTGCAGCTGGTCCGCACCTGCCCCGACCTGGCCAACACGCTCCCGCTGGGCGGAAAGGGCGTGGCCGACCCGCAGCCGCTGCGCCAAGCCATCTTCACGGCCATCGACATTTTCCGCAACCGCGCCGCCTACGACCAGGCGGGTGCCCATCCGCTCCCCAAACTCTACAAGGAGAAGAAAGACGAGAGCGAGAAGGTACGCTTCGCCATCCCCAAGAAGCGCGAACCCAAGGCAGAGTAAACGATCTCGTTGAGACATGAAAAAGAAGTACCAGAACATCTTCTTCATCTTTGGCCTGGTGGTCCTTGCCGTCATGGTAAGCCAGCTCCACTTTGCCGAAGTGTGGCAGGGCCTGCAACGCGCAGGCTACTGGTTCTTCGCCGTCGTGGTCCTTTGGGCCTTTCTCTACCTTTTCAATACAGCTGCCTGGTACACCATCATCCGCAGCGGAGAGCGACGCGGCGCCGCAAGCGAGACGCAAGAGAATCGAGAGCATCGAGAAGCTCAAGAGAATCAAGAAACTCAAGAGAAACAAGAGAATCAAGAAACTCGAGAGATTCAAGGGTACCAAGAGAATCGAGGGACGCAAGAGACGTCCGGAGCGCACGTGGGCTTTTGGTGGCTCTACAAGATCACCGTCTCAGGCTTTGCCCTCAACTACGCCACGCCAGGAGGCTTGATGGGCGGCGAGCCCTACCGCATCATGGTCCTCAAGCCCAAGATCGGCACGGAGCGTGCCACGGCCTCAGTACTGCTCTACGTGATGACCCACATCTTCAGCCACTTTTGGTTTTGGATGCTGAGTATCGTGCTCTATGTCTTGACGCAAGAGCTGAACACCTTCATGGCCATCATGCTCTCGCTGACAGGCGGCTTCTGCGCCCTCTGCATCTGGTTTTTCCTTGCCGGCTACCGACGCGGACTTGCCGTGAGGGGCATGAAACTCCTCGGCCACATTCCCGGCATCAAGCACTGGGCACGGCGGTTTATCGAGGGCCATCGCGAACAACTCGACAACATCGACCGCCAGGTGGCAGCCCTCCACAACCAAAATCCGCGCACGTTTCTCACAGTCGTGCTCTTGGAACTGGCCTGCCGCGTCTGCTCGGCCCTGGAGGTGATGTTCATCCTGCTCGTGCTCTACCCGAGCGTCAACTACATCGACTGCATCCTCATCATCGCCTTCACGACGCTCTTCGCCAACATGCTCTTCTTCATGCCGCTGCAGCTCGGCGGACGCGAGGGAGGCTTTCTGATGTCGGTCTCAGGACTGGGGCTGACTGCCACGGCGGGCATCTTTGTCGCCCTGCTGGTGCGCATCCGCGAACTGATCTGGACGGCCATCGGCCTTCTGCTCATCAAGCTCGACCGCACCAGCCTGCAGGAGAAGCCGACGGAGAAGCCGCCTTGCCCATAGCGACCCACAAGACTCCAAACTGGCGACCCTGGCGACCTGACTTCTCCCCACTCTGCCTATATATTATATAAGGAGAAAACGGGAGAAGGAGACAAGGAAAAGTAAGGCAAAGGCAAAGGAGGAAAAGCAACAAGGAGAAAGGGAGAAGCAGAAGAAGACAAGGGAGAAGGAGAAGAAGACGCAAAAGGAGAAAAGGGAGAAGCAGAAGTAGAAGCAAAAAACGGGAGAAAAAATCGGGCGACAAGCCTGCCGGCTTTATTTTAACCCCAACTATGGTAAGAAATGGATACGAGTAAACTGCAAATCATCAAGCAAAGATACAACGTCGTGGGCAACTGCGATGCGCTCAACCGTGCCCTCGACGTGGCCCTGCAAGTGGCTCCCACCGACCTCTCGGTGCTGATCATCGGCGAGAGCGGCGTGGGCAAAGAGATCATCCCGCGCGTCATCCACGACAACTCGCCCCGCAAGCGGGAGAAATACTTCGCCATCAACTGTGGTTCGATTCCCGAGGGAACGATAGACAGCGAACTCTTCGGCCACGAGAAGGGATCCTACACGGGTGCCATCGGCGAAAGCGAGGGCTATTTTGGCATTGCCAACAAGGGCACGCTCTTCCTCGACGAGGTCGGCGAACTGCCCATGGCCACCCAGGCCCGCCTGCTCCGCGTCCTGGAGACGGGCGAATACATCCGCGTAGGAGGACAGGAGATCCGAAAGACCAACGTCCGCATCGTGGCAGCCACCAACGTAAACATGCGCAAGGCTGTGAGCGAAGGGCCGCTTTCGCGAGGACCTCTACTACCGCCTCAACACGATTCCCATCAACCTGCCGCCCCTCCGCGAGCGTGGCAACGATATCCTGCTGCTCTTCCGCCTCTTCGCCATGCAGATGGCCGAGAAATACAAGTTGCCGAAGATCACGCTCGACGACGAGGCCAAGCAGGTGATGCTCAAGTACAAATGGCCCGGCAACGTGCGCCAACTGAAGAACATCACCGAACAGATGTCGGTCATTGCCGAGAAGAGAGTGATCGACCGGGAGGAGATCCTGCGCTTCATCCCCCAGGACACGGAGAGCACCGAACTGGCCCTCGTCGATAAGGGGCAAGGATCGCATAGCTACGAGAGCGAGCGCGAGATCCTCTACAAGATCCTCTACGAGCTCCGTGGCAACGTCAGCGACCTGCGCCGCGACCTCAACAACGTGCGCAAGCAACTGGAGACCTACCGCGAGCTCGAAGAGACGGCCCACTACCGCCACCTGGCCACGGACGGCGCCCAGACGCTTCCCGCCACGACCCAGGACGCCTTCCACCCTGACGACAAGGAGGTGGAGGACGCCGTGGCCGAGGAGATACAGGAGACCCGCCCGCAGAAGGAGGAGGAAAGCCTCAACCTCAACGACAACCAGCGACAGATGGTGGTCAGGGCGCTGGAGCGCAACAACGGCAACCGCAAGAAAGCGGCCCAGGAACTCGGCATCAGCGACCGCACCCTCTACCGCCGCATCAAGGAGTACGGACTCGAAGACAAATAAAAACGTCTATGCGTACGGACTTGAAGACAAATAAAACGTCAAGGGAGTACGGACTCGAAGACAAATAAAAACGTCCAAGTGTACGGACTCGAAGACAAATAAAAATATCAAGGAGTACGGACTTGAAGAAAAAAATAAAGCATGAGAAGCGATAAGAATCAAAGGACCCCACGCCTCGCCGCCCACCTCTGCGTGTCGGCCGTGGTGGTATGGATGCTGCTGGCCTTGGCGACATCCTGCGTTCCGAAGTACACCTTCAACGGCGCCAGCATCGACTACACCAAAACCAAGACCATACAGATAGCCGACTTCCCCATCCGCTCCGCCTATGTGTGGGGACCGATGGGCCCCATGTTCAACAATGCGCTCAAGGACCAGTTTGCCAACCACACGAAGTTGCAGCAGGTCCGTCGCGACGGCGACCTCCAGATCGAGGGCGAGATCACGCAGTATCAGCAGCGCAACAAGTCGGTGTCGAGCGAGGGCTACGCTGCCCAGACCGAACTCTCCATCACGGTCAACGTGCGGTTTACCAACAACGTGAACCATGCCGAGGACTTCGAGCGCCAGTTTACGGCCACCTCCTCCTACCCCACCACGCGCAACCTCAACGACGTGCAGCAAGAGCTGGTGGAGCAGATGGTCAAGGATCTGACCGACCAGATATTCAATGCCACCGTGGCCAACTGGTAGCCCTGCTTCCCACGCCACCCATGTACGGCAGCCACCACTATTTACGGATTCCTCCAATCAGCACCACATCATGAGTATAAACATAGCCACCCTCACGCGCCACCCCGAACGGCTGGGCAAGGACACCCTCTACGAGCTGCGCAGTCTGCTCGCACGCTATCCTTACTACCAGCCCGCACGGCTATTGCTGCTCAAGAACCTCTACCTGCTCCACGATCCCACCTTCGACGAGGAGCTGCGTAGGGCCGCCGTCTATATCACCGAGCGCCAGCGCCTTTTCGACCTGGGACGATCAGGCGCACCTGCTCCACGATCGAAGGAGCCGCCAAACACGAAACTGCCAAACACGAAGCCGCCAAGCAGGAAGCACGAAACTGACGCGCAGAACGCCCCGCCCCCCGAGGGCGACCGCACCGCCGCGCTCATCGACAGTTTCCTCGACCAGCTCCCCGGAGAGGAGGGCGATGAGACGCAGCCGAAGCCGCAGGACCAGCCCGTCGTCAAGCGCAAGCCGACCCCCGCCGACGCCACCATCGACTACGTGGCCTACCTCATGGAGGCCGGAGACGAAGCCCCCCAGGAGACCCCCCAACTCAAGGGCCAGGAACTCATCGACGACTTCATCAACAAGGAGAAAGGTAAAATTTCTCTACAAGACGAAACCGAGTACGAGCCCGAGGAAGAAACCGTGGAGGACGAAGGATCGAGCTATTTCACCGAAACTTTGGCGCGTATCTACATCAAGCAGGGCAGATATTCCAAGGCGCTGGAAATTATTCAGCGATTATATTTGGAATATCCAAAAAAAAATCGTTACTTTGCAGACCAAATTCGGTTTCTACAGAAATTGATTTTGAACGAACAATAAAAATAAAAGACAAAAAGATAAAAAATGGGACTTTACACATTATTTGTGATTCTTATCGTGATCGCCGCACTCCTGATGATCGGAATCGTTATGATTCAAGAGTCAAAGGGTGGTGGCCTGGCGTCTAACTTCTCCTCGTCCAACAGCGTGCTCGGCGTGCGCAAGACGACGGACTTCATCGAAAAGGCCACATGGGGACTGGCTATTGCCATGGTCGTGTTCAGCGTTGTCTGCGCCTACGTAGCTCCTTCTGCCAACACCGATCAGAGCGTGATCGAGCGTGCAGCCGAAAGCAGCTCTTCCAACCCCAACAACCTGCCCAACTTCGGCGCCAGCCAGCAGAAGCAGGCTGCTCCCGCCCAGAAGGGTGGCGCACAGGGTGCAGCTCAGGGTGCTCCTGCCCAGGGTGCTCCCGTCCAGGGCGAGAAGGCCGCACAGTAAGAAATCTTATCATAAGCTATCATATCCCCCTGTCTTTCAAGGCAGGGGGCTTATTGGTTTTGCCCCTACCGACCCTGCCCGCTCCATTGTTTTACACGTCCTATCCTTTGTTTTCACGCGGGCTCTCCATTGTTTTTTAGAAATTTCCACGCCCACTCCCTTGCCATATCATAGAAAAACCGTATCTTTGCAAAAAAGAATACCAAAATCATCCAGAACTTATGGAAATAGCAGAACGATTTATCAACTACACCAAGTTTGACACCCAGTCGGTCGATGAGTCCGAGACCGTACCCAGCAACCCGAAGCAGCTCATCTTCGCCCGCTACCTCAAGGAGGAGCTGGAGAAGGAGGGCCTGAAGGAAGTCGAGATGGACGAGAAAGGCTACATCTACGCCACCCTTCCCGCCAACACCGACAAGTCCGTGCCCACCATCGGCTTCATCGCCCACTACGATACCGCCCTCGACGCCAGTGGCGCCAACATCAAGGCCCGTATCGTCAAGAGCTACGACGGCGGCGACATCGAGCTTTCCCCGGGCATCGTCTCCTCGCCGAAGATGTTCCCCGAGCTGCTCGCCCACAAGGGTGAGGACCTCATCGTCACCGACGGCACCACGCTGCTGGGCGCCGACGACAAGGCCGGCATCGCCGAGATCGTCCAGGCCATGTGCTGGCTGCGCGACCATCCCGAGGTGAAGCACGGCAAGATCCGCGTGGGCTTCAACCCCGACGAGGAGATCGGCAAGGGCGCCCACCACTTCGACGTGGAGAAGTTTGGCTGCGAGTGGGCCTACACGATGGACGGTGGCGACATCGGCGAACTGGAGTATGAGTGCTTCAACGCCGCCGCTGCCAAGATCATCATCCACGGCGTGAGCGTCCATACGGGCTACGCCAAGGGCAAGATGATCAACGCTGCCCGCCTGGCCGCCGAGTTCAATGCCCTGATCCCCACCACCGACATCCCCGAGACCACCGAGGGCTACGAGGGCTTCTACCACCTCCTGTCCATCGAGGGCCATTGCGAGGAGGGCAAGCTCTCCTACATCATCCGCGACCACGACCGTCAGAAGTTTGAGCAGCGCAAGAAGTTCCTCGCCGACTGCGTGGCCAAGATGAACGAGAAGTACGGCGAGGGCGTCTTCGAGATCACCCTCACCGACCAGTACTACAACATGAAGGAGAAGATCGAGCCCAATATGCACGTCATCGACTTCGTGCTCAAGGCCATGGAGGAGACGGGGGTGAAGCCGAAGGTAGAGCCGATCCGTGGCGGCACGGACGGCGCTCAGCTCAGCTACCGCGGCCTTCCCTGCCCCAACATCTTCGCTGGCGGCGTCAACTTCCACGGCCCCTATGAGTTTGTCTCCATCCAGGTGATGGAGAAGGCCATGCAGGTGGTCATCAAGATCAGCGAGCTGGCAGCCGGCTACAACGACTAGTCCGCTCCCTCTCTTCTCTGAGGATGCTTTGTGGCGTGGCGACGCGTCTCGCCGCAAAGCATCCTTATCCCCACCCCCCTGTCTGTGCATCATCACGGTCTGTGTATCATCACGCTATTTTTGCCGGAGGCGAACCCCACTGCTGACCATCACGAGAACTATTTTTTTTCTCTCCACCCCGCCCCCTCCTTGGGCCGTCCCTCCGACACAACATACCAACCTAAGAAAAGAAAGCGAGGCGCCTATCAATTCCCTTCCCCATCTCGTGAGCGACCTGGCCCTGATCCTGGTCGTGGCCGGAGCCGTCACCCTGTTGTTCAAGAAGCTCCGCCAGCCGCTTGTGCTGGGCTATATCGTAGCCGGATTCCTGGTCTCTCCCCACATGCCCTACACGATGAGCGTCGTCGATAAGGGCGACGTCGAGATGTGGGCCGAGATCGGCGTGATGTTTCTCCTGTTCTCCCTGGGCCTCGACTTCTCCGTCAAGAAGATCCTCAAGATGGGCACCAGTCCCGTCATCGCTGCCTGCACCATCGTCTTCAGCATGATCCTGCTCGGCATCACCGTGGGCAAGGGCTTCGGCTGGGGCCACATGGACTGCATCTTCCTGGGCGGCATGCTCGCCATGTCCTCCACCACCATCATCTACAAGGCCCTCTCCGACATGGGGCTGCTGCAGCAGGGCTTCGTGGCCACCGTCATGAGCGTCTGCATCCTCGAGGACATCCTCGCCATCGTGATGATGGTCATGCTCTCCGCCATCGCCAACGGTTCCTCGCCCGACGGCGGCCAGTTGCTCGGCAGCGTCTTCAAGATAGGCTTCTTCCTCGTCCTGTGGTTCGTCATCGGCATCTTCCTCATCCCCCTGCTGCTGCGCAAGGTGCGCAAGCTCATGAACGCCGAGACCCTCCTGATCGTTGCCCTCGGCCTCTGCTGCCTCATGGCCGTCATCTCCACCAAGGTGGGCTTCAGCAGCGCCTTCGGAGCCTTTGTGATGGGCAGCATCCTTGCCGAGACCGTCGAGGCCGACAAGATCATCCGCCTCGTCGAACCGGTCAAGAATCTCTTCGGCGCCATCTTCTTCGTCTCCGTCGGCATGCTCGTCGATCCGCTGATCATCGTCGATTACGCCCTCCCCATCCTCTGCCTCGTCCTCACCATCCTCGCCGGTCAGGCCCTCTTCGGCACGATGGGCTACCTCTTGGGCGGCCAAAGCCTGAAAAACGCCATGCGCTGTGGTTTCTCCATGGCCCAGGTGGGCGAGTTTGCCTTTATCATAGCGTCGCTGGGCCTCTCCCTGGGGGTCATCGGCGACTTCCTCTATCCGGTTGTAGTCGCGGTCTCCGTCATCACAACATTCCTCACACCTTACATGATCCGTGCTGCGGAGCCGTGCTACAACCTTCTCACACGCCACCTGCCGCGCCAGTGGAGCCGCCGCCTGGAGCACATCGGCACGGGCGCCCCCGCCACTCCCTCCTCCGGCCATCTCTGGAAGCGCCTCCTGCGCGCCATGGTGGTCAACACGCTGATCTACGGCATCCTCTCCATCGCCGTCATCGCGCTGATGTTCTCCTTCGCCCTGCCCTTCTGCCGCGAACTCTCCACCGAACTGACGGGGTCCCACTGGGCCGGCAACGCCGTCTGCGGCGTCGCCACCGTACTGATGATCGCCCCCTTCCTGCGCGCCTTCATGATGAAGAAGAACCACTCCGAGGAGTTCAAGACGCTCTGGACGGAGCGGCGCACCAACCGCCCCCCGCTCGTCTTCACCGTCCTGGTCCGACTGGCCATCGCCGCCGCCTACATATTCTATATCGCCAACTACCTGACGCGCTTCGCCGACGCGCTGCTCATCACCATCGCCTTCGGCACGATCGTGCTGATGGTGCTCTCGCGCAGTCTGAAGAAACGGAGCATCCGCCTCGAGCGTCTCTTCGTCCAAAACCTCCGAAGCCGCGAGATCCAGGCCGAGGCCCTCGGGCGCAAACGGCCGCTCTACGAGGGCCGACTGCTCGACCGCGAGATCCACATGAGTCTCTGCGAGGTGCCCGAAGACTCGCTTTGGGCCGGCAAGCAACTCGCGGAGCTCGACTTCCGCAAGCATTTCGGCGTCAACGTGAGCAGCATCCTCCGCGGCCGCCAGCGCATCAACATCCCCAATGGCGAGGTGGCCCTCTTCCCCGGCGACCAGCTCCAGGTGATAGGCGACGACGACCAGCTCACGCGCTTCGCCCAAGCCATGCGGACGGAGGTCCACGACGAGGACGCCGAGATAGAGAAGCGGGAGATGCGCCTCCAGCAGATCATCGTCGGCCAGAAGAGCCCCTTCTTCGACCAGACGCTGCGCGAAAGCGGCATCAGGGACCGGTACAACTGCATGGTGGTGGGACTCGACGAGGGCGAGAAAAACCTCACCATCATCACGCCCAACTACCGCTTCGCCCTGGGCGACGTGCTGTGGATCGTAGGCGAGGAGCAAAACGTCAAGGGCCTCCTGGAGGCCAACGGCGAGGAGTAGCCACCGCCCCAGGGATGATGATGTAGCCACCACCACCATTGATTTGATTTTAACCACCACACCTATGAGTAGAAGCATCCACCGCCGCGCCCTGCTGCGCGCCCTATGTCTCCCCCTCCTCCTGGTCACGATCGTGGCCTGCCACCGCCAGGATCCGTCGGCCCTCAACGCCAACGAGCTGTTCTTCGACGAGACGCTGGCCTCCATCTCCCCCGACGCGACGCTGCCCGACCTTTTCTATATCGGCACGGAGGACGGCGTAGTCTATGCCTACGATGCCGACCAGGGGACGACGCGCCGCTGGCTCACCGCCTTCGACCGCATCTACAAGGTCTTGCGCGACCAGCCTGCCGACTCCGCCGCCCAGCCCCACGACGGCACGACCTTCTGGGTGGGCACGCGCAACATGGGCGTCGTCCGCTGCCAACTGCAGGGCGACTCGCTCGTCCTGCTCCGCCAGTATGCCCTTCCCCGCTCCGGCCGTGGCACCCACTACTCCGTCTATGACCTCCACCAAGACCCCTCGGGCCTCTACGTCGCCACCAGCAACGGTCTCTTCCTCCTCTCCCCCAACGACACGATGCAGGCGCTCCACGCCTCCTGGGAGATACAGTCGGGTGAGGGTGCCTTCCGCCCCTTGGTCGTCAGCGACATCCGCCCTTTGCACAATGGAAACCTGGTCTGCGCCAGTGCCTCGGGCGTACTCTCCATCGACACGCGGCGCCGCCAGTCCCACCTGCTGCTGCGGGCCAACTGCACCTCCCTCTCGCTCAGCGGCGACACGATCCTCGCCCTCTGCGGCGACAGTATCAAGGCCCTGCTGCCCGACGGGCGATTGGTGGGCAAGTCGCGCCTCTCCCATCCGGCCTACACCTGCTTCCACGAGCCCTCCACACGGATGAACTATCTCCTCGACGGCACGTCGGTGCAGTTTTTCTCCAACGACGAGATCGCCGACCGCCTCACGCCGCGGCGCGCGCCCCTCCCCCGGCCCGTGCGCACGTTCTGCCACAACGTGATCGCCAACGACCCCCGCCCGCGGCCAGTCGCTGCTGGTCACGGAGCACGCCCTGCTGCGCGTCGGCCACCACCAGGACCTCTTCAGCGATATCGGCAACGTGAGCTACGCCTGCCACGACGGCCCCTTCATCTACTACCTCGTCGGTTTCCACCTGTTTCGCCAGCGCATCGGCGAGCAGACCGCCATCCAGGTCAAGGACCTCTCGCGCGGATCCTCCGACGTGCGCTTCATGACGATCGCCGACGGCACGCTCTACTATGCCGACAGTGGTCACCGCGTCTTCACCGCCCCCATCTACTCCTCCTACCTCCTCAACTCGCTCCTCTCCTGGGACCGCAAGGTCTCGCCGCAGCCCGGCCAGGACCTCACGGCGATTGGCCACGACGGCTCCGGGGTCTATGTTGGCATACGCGACGGCCTGCAGCAGTTGGGCCGGGAGAAGGGCCAGTTGCAACTCCACGACGCCTCGGCCTCCACCATCGCCGACCCGTTCATCACGGCCTTCTCGGCCCCCACGTCCTCGGGGCGCCTCTTCCTCGCCACGCTCAACGACGGCCTCTTCGTCGGGCGCCAGGGCAGTTTTCGCCACCTGGCCGCCTCCCGGGGCCTCTCCTTCGTCCGCGACATCGCCGTCCTTCCCACGGCTTCGGGCGCCGACAGCCTCTTCGTCCTCACCAACCACCGGCTGCTCTGCGGCACGGAGAAGCAGCTGCGCGTCTGCGACACGCTCACGGCCATGCGCCGACTGGCCGTGGCCGACGCCACGCATGCCTACGGCTTCCCCGACTATGGCCTGATCTCCCTCGCCGACCACGAGCGCTACTTCTCCGACATCCGCTTCAACCCCAAGGCCTGCATCGCCGTCAACGGGCGCGTCTATGCCGGATCCTCCTGCGGCGTCTATACCTTCGACACCAGCCTCCACAAGCAGGACAACCTGGGCGGGGCTACACCACGGTGCAGTTTGAGCGCCGCGTGCTCTTCTCGCGCACCAACATCGCCTGCCTCGTGGCCCTCACGCTCGTCACCCTCACCCTGCTATGGTTCTTCCTCGCTCTGACCGTGGCCAAACGCCGGATGCTCATGCGCATCGAAAAACTAAAGACCGCCATCCTGCCCAAAGTGGCATCGGAGCGGATGGGCGGCAACGCGCAGAAGGCCCTCGGCGCCGAGATGGGCCACCTACACAAGTATCTCCAGCGACTCGACCATCTGGAGCAACAGGTCACAAGTCTCAGCCTGGTGGGCAAGATCAGGCAGCGAGACATCATCGACCGCCTCAATAGCAACATCCAGGACCTCACCATCGACCTGCCGTCCATCCTCATCGGTTGCCTCAACCGCCAGGTGGCGCTCATGCGGCGCCGCCAATGGGAGGGCTACGAGGTCTATGTCGCAGCCACGGAGCGACTGATGCAGGGCAAGGACGAGGCCCGGGAGGGAATGGAGGAGACGACGGCCCTCAGCTTCTGCGAGCAGACGGCCAGCACCATCGGTGCCAACGCCCAATGGATGAGCAAGGCCGAGGGGATCGACAAGCGCTACGAGCAGTATCTGCTCATTGCCAACCTGGAGGGGGCGGGACGCGAGATCTTCCTCGCCCTGCGCGATCTCTGCCTCAACGAGGAGGGCAAGGTCGCACCGATCAAAAAAGATCACCCCATGAGCCGGGAGAAGAAGGTAGAGGAGGCCGACCGTATCTTGCCCGCTATCAACCGGGAGGGCATCGCCCGCCACTGCCGCGACCTCCTCCTTGGCGAACTCGCCCACGCCCGCGACCGCTACCACGCCGCTCTGTCCGAAGAGGCTCCCGAGCCGCCCTATCCGCAGCGCCTGCTCCGCGAGGCCGTCGCCAGGGCCGAAGCCCTCGTGGGCGAACTGGCCGAGATGGGAGACGGGCCGTTCCAGGACGCGCTGCCCATGCTCATCAGGGTCTCCAGCGCCTACCAGCGCCTGAAGATCGCCACGACGCTTCTCCAGACCAAGGAGATCCTTGAGGACTTCGAGGCCAACGCCAAGGCGAGGGACAAGGAGAAGGTGAGGGACAAGGAGAAGGTGAGGGAGCAGTTTGCCACCTGCGTCTCCTCCTTCTACGACGCCGTAAGCCAATGTGAGGACAAGTCGATCCTGCAGATCATCGGACTGGCACAGAAGAAGGGCGGCAAGGAGAAGGGCGGCAAGGAGAAGGGCGGCAAGGAGAAATCGCGCTTCCTCAAAGAAGACCTGCTGGTCCTGTTGCTGGCCGGACGGAGGGCGGAGAGGGACGAAGGCGGACCCTGCGTACTGAGGTCCATCCTCTCCGACGACAACAGCGAGAAGCTCCTCAATGCCGACATGCAGAGCCTGCGCCGCGCGCGCCGTGCCTTCCGCAACCTCGCCACGACAAAGCTCAGCGAGCAGTCGAAGCGCACGGAGGTCCACCACGACGAGGACGCCCCCGCCCCGTCGCCCCTGGCTCGCCTCAAGGCTTTTGGCCATGCCCACCCCGACAGCTTTGCCAGTTGGCTGGCCGAGATCGTCGAGGGCATTTAGCCACCTGTGAAAATAGCCCCCGATTGCCTTGACTTTCGGACAAAAGTTGTATCTTTGCACTGTGATGAACAGAAATCACTCCAAAAAACGGAAGTGAGGTTAAGAGTGAGGTTAAGAGTGAGGTTAAGAGTGAGGTTAAGAATGAGAAAAGTGAGGTTAAGAATGGGAAAAGTGAGGTTAAGAATGAGGTTAAAAGTGGAAAAGGAACTCTTGCGAAGTCAGAAAATGACGTATTGAACCTTATCAAACAAAATTCTCATATTACATATGCAGAAATAGGTGAAACATTGTCTTTAGGTGAAACCTCTGTTTACAAAATACTTAAGAACTTGAGAGAAAAGAATCTTATCCATAGAAAAGGTGGTAGGGTATATGGTTATTGGGTAGTAAACAACGAAAGTGTTGACCTGCCCCATATCGACATGCCCGCACCGCCAAGAAGATAATCAAGAAAGCTATAATCAAGAAAGTCGTTCCCCCTCCGAGATTCACGTCTTAGAGGGGGAAACTATTTTCTTGCTATAAGCCCCATACTTTGCCGTGGCTACACGGCTGCCATGCAGCTCGTCACGCCGAGGGCCGTGGCGATGGCCGTGAGGATCGAAATGGCGGTCTGAATGACAAAGCGCCATACCTGTCTTTTCTTTTCATCCATGATTTTTCTTTTCGTTTAAGGGGTTGATAATGAGTACTTTTCTCTCTGCTTTCGGTGGCAACACGAGGACAAGTGAAGAAGACAACCAATACAACTTTTACAACTATAACAACTCTTTCAGTGCTAATCGTTCATTAACAGGATCGACTCAAGAGTCGATTTTTGCAAACAAAGATGGTAAACATCTAAGTTGGATACCAGGAAGATATCCATGGCAAAGACGGTTTTCAGAGCCGACTCGCCGTGGCGTGCACGACCGACAACACATTATCACATTAAGGATTTCGCATCACCCTTCCCCACATCGGGCTTTCCCAGTCATCAACGGGTATTAATAATAGAACATCAAAACAATACTCTGTTAATAATTACATAATCGTTTGAAAATGAACAAGTTAATTAACAAAACATAACTAAATAAAATTGGCTAAGTGTCTGATTTTCAGTACCTTTACAGTTGATTCAAGACTTTAAAAAGTATGACATTTTCAGAACCACTTAGCCAATATGAGGAGATCCTCAAGGATGCAATCCGTACATCAATGAAAGAATCTGGTGCAAAGTTAGCAAAAACTTTCCAGACTCTGCTCATCGAGATACTGACTTTATATATGATTCTACCCAGAAAGATAAACTTCACACAGATGGCTCGCTACGGCAAGCACGGCGAGCAGACCTATCGTCAGAATTTCAACCGCAAGAAGAAAGACTGCATCGATTGGCTTCTGTTGAACCTGTCTCTTGCAAGGCGTGTGTTGGACATGGATGGCTTACTTGCCATTGCCATAGACCCATGCTATATCAGCAAGGCTGGGAAGAAAACTCCTCATATCGGACGGTTTTGGTCGGGATGTGCAGGGGCGGTGAAGCACGGACTTGAAATCATGGGCATCGGCTTGCTGGATGTTGCCAACAACAAGTGCATGATGCTGCGTGCCCATCAGACAATAGGGAACTCCGCGCTGAAGATGAGGAACAAGACACTCGTCGAATATTACATCAGTGTTATGAAGCGGTATTCAAAGAAACTGCTGAGTATCACTGATATAGTAGTGGCTGACGCATTCTTCTCCACATCCACGTTCGAGAAGGGCATATCGGAGCTTGGCTTCTATCTAGTCAGCCGCTTCCGTGACAACGCTTGTCTGCATTACATTCCCAAGAAGGAAAAGAGGCGTGGACGACCAAGAGTCAAGGGAGACAAGATTGACTTGGCAAATCTCAACCTCTCATGTATGGAAGAACTGTACATTGATGGACTGGACGGAAAGGCGTACACCCTTGAGGCTTATGCTAAGGCTCTGAAGAAGAGGGTGCGACTTGTCATCTGGCGAATTCCCGGTGGAAAGTGCAAGTTGTTTTTTTCGACAAAACTCTCAATGACTGGTGAGGAAGTATTGAAGACATACCGCACTCGCTTCCAGATAGAGTTCTGCTATCGCGACAGCAAGCAGTTTACGGGACTTATGGATTGTCAGGCAAGACACAAGAGACAGTTGGACTTTGCGTTCAACGCATCGTTTGCCTCCCTGAATGCCGCCAAGGTCTTCATGAAAGACAATGGCATGGACAATTCCATGGCAAAAGTTAAGTCGTTGATGTTCAATGCGAACTATACGAAATTAATTTTCGACATGTCCCGATGGCGACCGAACCGAACTTTAATTAGTAAGATTGTCAAAGAACTCATTGGCTGGCAGCCTAAGGCCGCGTAGCCATATACTCAAATTTTAACGAACTATTGTCAAAAATAACATTTAAAATAATCAAGAACATGCCAATTATCTCAACGCCGCCGTCGGGGGCGTGAAAACCTCGGACCACACCCGCGGCTGCGCTGCCGACATCTTCGTCCCTGACGCCAAGACGGGCCGCGAATGGTTTGCCTGGATGATGGACAACCTCCCGTTTGACCAGCTCATTTGGGAGACCGCCTCCGGCGGCAAGGCCTGCTGGATACACGTCGGCTACCGGGGCGCGGGCCGCAACCGCCAGCAGGTGATCGGCCACCTCGTGAAGCGATAGGCCGCCCGTCCAGACAAGTCCCCTACTCCGCCTCAGCCTAATAGACGCACGACAGGCTCGGTACATTTCCGCCGCCCAGTCGTGCGTTTTGGCCGTCTTAGGGCAATTTTACAAAAAACACCTTATCTTATAGTGATTATCGCAAAATTTAATGTATATTTGCAGCAAAATTCGGTGAACTTATATTTGAACATGGGCATAAGCAAAGAATTAACGGAAGAGGATGTCAAGTTCCGCTATATTAACGAAGCCATCACAAGCAAGGAATGGCCAAAGGATAGTATATACATGGAACAGAAGGTCAAATTTACCGATGGTAAAATTAGCCTTCATGGCAATCTTGTGCATAGAGAGAAACCGAAGTTTGCAGACTATGTGCTTTACGCAAACAAGGCAACACCAATAGCCATTGTAGAAGCAAAGGATGCCAATCATTCTGTTTCTCATGGATTGCAACAAGCCATGACCTATGCCCAAATGCTTGATGTGAAGTTTGCATATAGTTCAAATGGTGAAGGTTTTGCCGAACATGATTTCTTGACAGGCAAAGAACGCACTTTTGCTATGGACGAGTTTCCAACCAAAGAGGAACTTATCGAAAGATATAAAAGTGAGGCTAACGATGGAAACGGGCTTAACGAACAAGAGTTGGCTGTCATTGATCAGCCTTTTTGCACTGGTCAGAATATTTTTCCACCACGATATTATCAACGCAATGCAGTAAACCGCACAGTCAATGCCATTGCGAAAGGACAAAACCGTGTGCTCCTTGTCATGGCAACTGGCACAGGCAAGACATATACTGCATTCCAGATTGTATGGCGTTTACTTAAAAGTGGATTGAAGAAGAAAGTGTTGTATCTTGCAGACCGCAACATATTGGTTGACCAATCCATACAGCAGGACTTCAAGCCATTAGAAAAGGTAACGCACAAGATAGACTACTCAAAAGACAGGAACCACTTGGAAGAATTGGGTTCTTATCAAGTGTTCTTTGCACTCTATCAACAGTTGATTGGACAAAATGATGCCAAAAACTATAAGGAGTTGTTTCCTAATCCCGACTATTTTGACCTTGTTATCGTAGATGAGTGTCATAGAGGTAGCGCAAAGGATGATAGCAACTGGCGAAACATCTTGGAATACTTTTCTTCAGCTACTCATATTGGTATGACTGCCACGCCAAAAGAAACAAAATACCAGTCAAGTATTGGTTATTTTGGAGAGCCTGTCTATACTTACAGTCTCAAAAATGGCATAGAGGACGGCTTCCTTGCTCCTTTCAAGGTAATCAACATTACAACCAACATCGGTGACGAGTGGCGACCGACAAAGGGGCAAAAGGATATATACGGCAACGAGATAGAAGACCGTATCTATAATAATAGTGACTACGATTACAACATTATCATAGAAGATCGCATTAGGGAAGTTGCACAGGAAATAACCAACTATCTGAAAAGTACAGATCGCATGGCTAAGACCATCGTGTTCTGTGCTGATGAAACTCATGCGGAACGTATGCGTGTCGCATTGACCAATGCCAATGCTGACATGTGCAAGAAGCATCCTGATTATGTGGTTCGTATAACAGGTAGTGACGAATACGGAAAGGGGAAATTGGATTATTTCATTTCCGTTTCCGAAAAGTATCCTGTTATTGCCACAACAAGCAAGTTGCTTTCTACGGGTGTTGATTGCAAGATGACAAAACTGATTGTGCTTGACCAACAAATCGGCTCTATGACGGAGTTCAAGCAGATTATTGGTCGTGGCACTCGTCTTCGTGAGAAAGAAGGAAAGACATATTTCACTGTAATGGACTTCCGCAACGTAACACGATTGTTTGCCGACCCAGATTGGGACGGACCGATTGAGATAGACCCTAATTATCCACCCAAACAGACAGGGCCGAAACCGTATGTGCTTCCAGAAGACGACGAGCCTAATGGGGTGTCAGAACCAAAACCAAAGCCAGGGCCACGACCGAAGCCGATTGTTGCCAAGGATGGTTGTCAAGTGATGGTCATAAACAAGGTAGTTTCTGTCTATGACACAAACGGCAAGTTGCTTCGCACGGAAAGCATTACTGACTACACAAAGAAAAGTATTATCGACACATACGCCACGATTGATACGTTCACTTCCAAGTGGCAAGAAACCAAGAAGAAATCTGACATAGCAGAAATGCTCAAAGACAGCGGCATCGACCTTGCTGCATTGAAGCACGACCAAGACATGGATGATGTGGACGATTTCGATTTCATCTGTCATATAGCCTATGGAAAGAAAACACTCACACGACATGAACGTGCCGAGCAGGTGAAGAAGCGTGATGTATTCAGCAAGTATGGCGAACAGGCACGGCTTGTGCTTGAAGCCTTGCTGGATAAGTACACGAGGGATGGCGTGTCTGAACTGGAAAGTCTTACCGTGCTTGAAAACGACCCATTCCGCAAATTGGGTTCAAAGTCAAACATCGTGAAGTTCTTTGGGGGCAAACAAGGTTATCTTGATGCCGTGAAGGAGTTGGAACAACACATATATAATATAGCATAAAATATGAGTTTATCAAATTTCGTAAAACGAGTACGCAATATCATGCGCAATGATGCCGGTATCAACGGTGATGCGCAACGCATAGAACAAATGGCGTGGATGCTGTTCTTGAAAGTCTATGACGAGAAAGAGAATGATTGGGAGTTGGACGATGATGATTACAAGTCTATTATTCCAGAAGAATGCCGTTGGCGCAACTGGGCACATGATGATGGAAGTGGCAATGCCTTGACTGGTGACGAACTGCTTTCGTTTGTCAACAACACCTTGTTTGTTGAACTCAAAAACATAGAGGTTACACCTGATACCCCAATTCGTCAGGCAATAGTAAAGACAACTTTTGAGGATGCCAACCAATATATGAAAGATGGCGTTCAGCTCCGCCAGGTGCTTAATGTGATAGACGGATTGAATCTTGGTGACTATGAAGAGAGTCATGCTTTCGGTGAGATATATGAGACTATCCTTAAAGAAATGCAGTCGGCAGGTTCCTCAGGTGAGTTCTACACCCCAAGAGCCTTGACCGAATTTATGGCAGAGATAGTCAATCCGCAGATTGGTGAGAAAATGGCAGACTTCGCTTGTGGTACAGGAGGTTTCATCACAAGTTGGTTGGGTGAATTGGACAAGAAGGTAAAGACTGCTGAAGACCGCAAAGAGTACAATCAGTCTGTATTTGGCATAGAAAAGAAACAATTCCCGTATATGCTATGTGTGACAAACCTGTTGCTGCATGGTATCGACACGCCATTGGTATATCACGACAACTCGCTTACCAAAGATGTTCTCAACTATACAGACGGAGACAAGTTTGATGTTGTTTTGATGAATCCACCATACGGAGGTAATGAAAAGGCCGACGTGAAATCTCACTTTCCTTCTGATATGCGCAGTAGCGAGACTGCCGACCTCTTCATGGTGCTTATCATGTATCGCTTGAAGAAAAATGGCCGTGCTGCTGTCATTGTTCCTGATGGTTTCCTTTTTGGAGCAGATAACACAAAGATTGCCATTAAGACAAAGTTGCTCAGGGATTTCAACTTGCACACCATTATCCGTTTGCCTATGGCAGTATCTTTGCACCTTACACTTCGATTGCCACGAACATTTTGTTCTTCGACAATACCAGTGCGGAGGGTGCTCCAGAAGGTTATTCTACAAAGGAAACGTGGTTCTATCGTTTGGATATGCCAGAGGGTTACAAGCATTTCTCCAAGACAAAGTCCATGAAGTCGGAACATTGCAACCCAATCCGTGAGTGGTGGAACAACCGTAAGGAGATTATTATTGCTGATGGTGACGAGAAATCACGCTGCTATCCTGTACAAGAGTTGATTGATTCTGATTGCAACTTCGACTTGTGTAAGTTCCCGAAAGAGGATGAGGAGATTTTGCCGCCAGCCGAATTGCTTGCCGATTATTTCAAGAAGCGCAAGGCTCTTGATCATGAGATAGACAAGACATTGGCAGAGATACAACGTATATTGGGGATTGAGGTGAATGTGGACGAATTGTAATATGTGGGACAATGTTCCACAAATCTAAAGATTGGCATGGAGAATAAAGAGTTGACAAACATAAATGATGTTGCCTACCAGAAGTTGATAGACAACATAACTGCGCTATGGGGTGAGGCGAAGTCAAAAGCGGTCAATGCTGTCAATACAGAATTGCTTGAAGCAAACTGGCAGACAGGTAAATACATTGTGGAGTTTGAGCTTAAAGGTAAAGATAGAGCAGAGTATGGAAAACATTTGCTCATGAATCTTTCAAAAGATTTGACTATTAGAAATGGCAAGGGGTTCAACCGTACTAATCTCACTTATATGCGTAAGTTCTATTTGGCTTTTCCAATTTTGGGGACAGCGTCCCCAAAATTGACATGGAGCCATTACTATGAACTACTAAAGTGTGATAATTCTCTCGAAATGAAGTTCTATTTTAATGAATGTATTAAGGAAGGCTGGAAAGTTCGAGAACTGAAAAGACAGATGAAAAGTTGTCTGTTTCAGCGACTTGCACTAAGCACAGACAAGGCTGGAGTTCTTGCATTGGCTAACGAGGGGCACCAAGTACAAACTCCGCAAGACATTATCCGTGACCCATTTGTGCTTGAATTTGCTGGACTTCCCAAACAGAAACGCTATAAGGAGAGTGACTTGGAAAAGGCTCTTAAAGACCACATGGAGCAGTTCCTTTTGGAAATGGGACGTGGCTTTGCATTTGTGGGCAGACAATACTCCATGCAGATAGGGAGCCGACAGTTCAAGGTGGATTTGGTATTCTACCATTGTATTTTGAAATGCTATGTGCTGATTGACCTAAAGCGAGCAGAGATAAAGCATGGTGATATTGGGCAGATGAATCTCTACCTGAACTATTTCAAAACAGAAGTGTGTCAACCTGACGATAATCCCCCTATTGGTATAGTTTTGGGAGCAAGAAAAGACGAACTTCTGATGGAGTATGCCTTGGAGGGTATAACCAATCAATTGTTTGTGGCTCGTTACCAACTCTATTTGCCAAAGCGTGAAGAACTGCAAGCGCAACTTGACCAGCTCTTGGATGGCATGGAGGAATAACAACAATTCGCCAACAAGTTGTTGGCGAATTAGAAACAGTGATTAGTCAAGCATTGCTTGACCAATTCAAACTCAGAGGCAGTCCAATAACTTTTAAAGATACATTGAAATTATAGACAATGAACGGAAAACAATTAAAGAACAGCATATTACAATGGGCGATACAGGGAAAACTTGTACCGCAAGACCCTAATGACGAACCAGCAAGCGTTTTGCTTGATAAGATTCGTCAAGAGAAAGAACGCTTGATTAAGGAGAAAAAAATCAAGCGTGACAAGAACGCATCTATTATCTACCGTGGTGAGGACAATTCCTATTATGAGAAGATACTTGCTACGGGAGAGGTGAAATGCATTGATGAGGAGATTCCATTTGAAGTGCCTAAGGGGTGGGAATGGTGTAGATTTTCAAGTTTGTATCTATCTTTAACAGACGGAACTCATTCTACACCTAAATATACACTTTCAGGTATTCCTTTTATCTCTGTAAAGGATATGAGTTCTGGAGTTATTGATTTTTCAAACACAAAATATATATCCAAAGAAGAACACCAAAAGCTTTCTGATAGATGCCATCCCCAAAAAGGAGATTTGTTGTTGTCAAAAGTTGGAACTACAGGAATACCTGCCATGGTTACAACAGATAGAGAGTTTAGTCTTTTTGTAAGTGTAGCGTTAATAAAACTCATACAATGTGACATAAATAGAGAGTTCTTAGTCTTTATGATTCAATCACCATTGGTTCAAGAACAGGCTAAAGAAAATACAAGAGGAGTAGGAAATAAAAATTGGGTATTGTCGGCGGTATCAAAAACGTTAATGGTTGTTCCGCCATTAGAAGAACAAGGAAGAATTAAGAACAGGTTAAATTTGATTTTGTCATATGTAGAAAGATATAGTTCTTCGCAGGATAAATTAGACCTACTTAATGCAAATATAGTAACAGACTTAAAGAAATCCATTCTGCAAGAAGCTATACAAGGCAAGCTTGTACCACAAATAGCCGAAGAAGGAACTGCACAAGAACTGCTTGAACAGATAAAGGCAGAGAAACAGAAACTCGTCAAAGAAGGCATACTCAAAAAGTCTGCCCTCAACGATTCTGTTGTTTTCCGTGGTGACGATAACAGGTATTGCGAGAAGATAGGAAAGTCGGTGCAGTGCATTGATGAAGAGATTCCGTTTGAGATACCAGAAAGCTGGGTGTGGTGTAAATTTCAAGACATAGCAAATAGCGAACTTGGAAAAACGATGAATAAGGCTTCTGACAAAGGAAGCGAAGTTCCATATTTATGCTCAATAAATGTATATTGGGATAAAGTAGATTTATCTAATGTAAAAGTTGCTCCCTTTTCCATTGCAGAGAAAGAAAAGTATTTATTACAAAAAGGAGATTTGCTTATTTGCGAAGGTGGCGAGGTTGGAAGATGTGCAATATGGAGTAATGATAAAACTATGTATTATCAAAATGCATTGCATAGAGTAAGATTTTTTGGGAACATCAGTTCCAAGTTTATACAAAATGTTATAAGGAGCTATAAAACTATGGGCATCATAGATAAGAATAGTAAAGGAATGACTATTAAGCATTTTACAAAAACGGCATTAAATAGCTTGTATATTCCCTTGCCACCCTTTCAAGAGCAACAACGCATTGTTGCTCAAATAGAAAAACTATTTGAGCAACTGCATTAATTGCTCTATCTTTTCAACAATGCGTTGTTGTTCCTCTATTGGAGGCAATGGGTATAGATAATTTTCTATATGACAGTTGTTTATGGAGGGTGAGTTGTCGCCCTTCATAAACGAATTTAATCCATCAACCACATAATTTGATAGCATCAAATAATACAGGAACATAGGATAATACCCTAAACTTGGGGTAATGACATAGAATCCTGTACTTGCAATGGCATCTTTATATATATCATCAACCAAAGCTATATTTTTCAAGTAGGGACGAACCATTGAAAACAACAAATCGTTTTTATGAAGTTTTCTCGTTGCTCGACTTGGAGCGTTTTCAATTCTTACCTTTTTAGGTTTGTCTATAATGTTTAGCCTATTATTGACGGCATCTACATCTATATAAACGAAATCAGATGATGGCTTTGTTGATTCCATAGGCATAAATACAGACTTGCCTCTTGCCCAACTCCAAGAATCGGGCAAATCAAATGGTATTTGCTCTGTTATATCCACGTACTTTTTCCCAATCTTCTCATAGTACCTGTTATCGTCATCACGGAAAATAACAGAGTTATTGAGGGCAGACTTCTTTAGTTTACCTTCCTTGACGAGTTTCTGCTTCTCTATCTTAATCTGCTCCAACAAATCTTGAGCAGTACCCTCCTCTGTAAGTTGCGGAACAAGTTTTCCTTGAATTGCTTCCTGTAAAATGGACTTTTTAAATTTATCCAATATCTCTTTGTTTATATAGTCAAGTTTTATTTGACATTCTCCATATTGGGTTATATATGGATGGAGTAAGCTCAACTTCTCTACTATGCGTGTCTGTTCCTTTTGTGGTGGGATAGGTAATAGACAATGCTTTATAATGAGTTGATTTATATTCGGGTCTTTTCTCGATCCAGCAGCAAAATCCATCCAATAAGGTCTTTGATATTCGATAAAAATATGAAGATAATCCATATTGCAATATCCATTTGGCTTAATGGCACAAACTGACTGATTGATGGTTGTATCGAACAGTAGAATGCTATGTTTTCCAATCGTTCCTGCACCGCCATACATCGCAATACATACCGAGTTTTGTGGGAGAATGGTAAGGTTGTAGTCTGAACAAGCTTTTTCCGTAATTTGTATCTCCGTCTTGCATAAAACTCCATTATTTAAGTCTGTCGTGCGAACCCAATTAATGCTGCCATTTTGGTAGTAGTCGGGATTTCTGCTTAGAGGTGTGGAACCGCTTGTTGTCTCAAAAAGGTTACCAATGCGTTCCCATTCCCACCCCTGCGGTATCTCAAACGGCACTTCCTCATCAATGCATTTCACCTCCCCCGTAGCAAGCATCTTCTCATAATAGGAACTCATAGAACAAATCTATGCCTATTTATATGGACAACTTTATGTTTCACTAATAAACGAATAGAAATGGAATTAGACAAATTTGAAGAGTTCCTAAGCCAAGGCAATATGGCTAAGAACACGATTTCGGCATATCTGTATGCCGTGAAGGAGTTTGGCTCTCGACACAAAGAGTTGAACAAGAGAAACTTGTTGCTTTACAAGACCTACTTGATTGAGACTTACAAACCAAAGACGGTGAACCTCCGTATTCAGGCGTTGAACAAGTACCTTGTATTTGTGGGCAAGACGAAACTCCGCTTGAAGTCGGTCAAGGTGCAGCAACGTTCTTATCTGGAGAATGTCATCAGCAATGCCGACTACACCTTCTTGAAAAACAAGTTGAAGAAGGAAGACAACTTGGAGTGGTACTTTGTGGTGCGTTTCTTAGCTGCGACTGGTGCCAGAGTGAGCGAACTTGTGCAAATCAAGGTTGAGCACGTGCAAGTAGGCTATTACGACATCTACACCAAGGGTGGCAAGATACGGCGTATCTATATCCCCAAGACATTGCGCACGGAAACAGAAAAGTGGTTGCAGACACTCAACCGCACAAGTGGCTATCTCTTTCTTAATCGCTTTGGCGAGCGCATCACGACAAGAGGCATATCACAGCAGTTGAAGAACTATGCGATGAAGTATGGCTTGAATGAAAAAGTGGTGTACCCTCACTCGTTCCGCCATCGTTATGCCAAGAATTTCTTGGAGAAGTTCAACGACATCGCATTGCTTGCAGACCTCATGGGACACGAAAGCATAGAGACAACACGTATCTATCTGCGAAGAAGTAGTTTGGAGCAACAAGAAATCGTAGATAAGATTATCACTTGGTAAGGTGGTTGTATAGGGTCTGCTAATTTGAGACAAGTTGTTGATAATTAAGAAATCAACTTGCCTTAGATTAGTTACTCCTATATCGTTTTGCCTCTCGCAAATATCCTCGCCTCCTACCCTGCTCAGTTGTTACATTGTTACATTGTTACGTTTAGGATTTCGCATCGCGCCTCCCCGCTTCCCCACCCTACGGCCCTACGAGGGCCCTACGGTAACACGATAATCCTAAAACAAATGTGAGGCAAAGAGAGGGGCTTTGACGCAGAGCGTCCACCATTTGCCTTGGGACGATCACGAAAATAGCTTGAGGGAGCAAAAAAATAGCCATCGGTGCGGATAAAAATCCACAGAAATTGTGTATCTTTGCAGCTATATTACGATCACGTGAACATACGACATGAACAAACAGCAACTTGCCAACAAGACATGGTTGTGGCAACTGGCGAGCTGGCCAAGTTGATGGACCAGCTCACGGGCGATATATTTTCGATCAAGGGACCGAAGGAGATGGTAAAGGAGTAAATAAAGCAATCAATTATGGACATAGCAAAATATATAGGTGAGACTACCGAATACGACAAGAAGCAGGAAGTGGAACGCCGTAAAGTGAAAAGTTGGCTGAAGAGCGTCAGCGCCTTTGCCAATGGAGGTGGCGGCTGCCTGTTGTTTGGCATTGCCGATGACGATACTATCATAGGGTTGACTGATGCCAAGGCTGATGCAGAATTTATCAGTCAGAAAATAAAGGAGCGCATAGACCCTATGCCACAAATCGACTTGAAGATAGAGCGTGTGGAAGACAAGGAACTGCTCATTCTTCATGTGCATGGCGGCGAAGATACACCTTATTATTATATTGGCGACAGCGTGCTTGAAACCTTTGTCCGCATTGGCAACGAATCGGTTGTGGCTGATAGTACCGAACATAAACGCTTGGTACTAAGAGGTCGCAACTCTTCATTCGACGCACGCCCAAGCGATGAAATGTTTGAAGATTATGCATTTTCCAAGCTTCGCAGCCGTTACTATGCCTGGAACGGTCTGAGCTTCGACAAAAAACTTTACCGCTCGTTTGGCTTGGTTGATAATAAGGGAATACTTACCTATGCCGGTCTGCTGATGGCAGACGAATGTCCATTGCGCCAAAGCCGAGTATTCTGCACAAGATGGAACGGCAAGACAAAGGCTGGAGGAAGCATCGATGCTCTCGACAGCGCAGAGATTACAGGCGGACTTGTAACGCTTCTCGAAGACACCATGTCCTTCATCCGTCGTAACAACCGTACACTTTGGTACAAAGAACCCATGCAGCGCATCGAGATTCCTCAATATATGGAACGTTGCGTGATGGAAGTTGTAGTGAATGCCTTGGCTCATCGCGACTATCTGATCCAGGGTAGCGAGGTGCATGTGGATATATACGATGACCGTATGGTGGTTTACTCTCCAGGTTCCATGCCGGAAGGACGGCTTATCCAAACGATGAACTTAGAAGACATTCCTTCTGTCAGACGCAATCCGGTTATTGCCGACGTCTTTGCCCAGTTGGGTTATATGGAGCGTAAAGGTTCGGGTATGGGCAAAATCATCAATCCTATCAAAGCCCTTCCCTACTTTGAAGAAAAGATGCTTCCAAGCTTCTTCTCCGACCGTGCTCAGTTTACTGTCACGTTCCCCAATATGATATTAGCATGGCAGGAAACTCATCCTGATATTGAGGTAAACTTTGTGGAAAACGAAAGTGATACTCAAGGTGATACTCAAGGTGATACTCAAGGTGATACCCAAGATGTCCCTCAAGGTGGCACTCAAGGCGATGATTTAGATAAATGGATAGAATATCAAGTAGCTGTTTATCCTAAAATAACAACTGGTGAACTGGCTCAACAATCTGGGAAAAGCATTATTACTATTAAGCGTCGTATCGCCAAAATGCCTCATATTGTGTATATTGGAAGCGGCTATAGCGGTCATTGGGAAGTGAGGGAAAAAGAGAGGCTTTGACGCAGAGCCTCCACCATTTGCCTTGGGACGATCACGAAAGCTGCTTGAGGGAGCAAAAAAATAGCCATCGGCGCGGATAAAAATCCACGGAAAATGTGTATCTTTGCAGCTATATATGAATTCGAGCGACAACAAGATACAGAAGGTTTCTATCCGTTTCTTCAACGACCGCGAAGTGCGTGCTGTATGGGACGAGACGCTATCCAAATGGTGGTATTCCGTTTTGGATGTCGTGGGCGTGCTCAACGACCAAGACGATTATACCAAGAACCGCAACTATTGGAAGTATCTGAAGACGAAGCTGAAGAAGGAAGGAAACGAACTGGTTAGTGTCACTAACCAGTTGAAAATTCTTGCTCCGGATGGCAAAAGACGTTTAACTGATATCCCATGGCGTTGCATAGGTTGCTTTCGTGGACACGGACCCGACTTTTTAGCAGAAATGACCTCCGATTGCCCTGACTTTTAGCAAAAACCAAGCCACTTATTGCCCTGACTTTTAGCAAAAAATAGCCTCCGATTGCCCTGACTTTTAGCAAAAAACGTATCTTTGCACTGTGAATCAGCAAATTACACGAAAATGACGTATTACAAGCGAAACATAGACAAAAAACTCTTGGAATGGAAGACATCTCAAAGAAGGAAGCCTTTGCTGATACGCGGGGCAAGACAGGTGGGGAAATCGTCTGCTGTACGCCAGTTGGGCAAAGAGTTTAAGTACTTTGTGGAGATCAATTTGGAGAGTCAACCATCTATCCGAGGACTTTTTCCAAAGGATATTGACGTGCATAGGACTTGTGAGGGAATCAGTGCCACCACAGGCATCCCAATCATACCTGGGGAGACGCTACTTTTCATAGACGAGATACAAGTGAGTCAGGAAGCTATCATGTCGCTTCGTTATTTCAAAGAGGATTATCCAGAGCTACATGTCATAGCCGCGGGATCTCTGCTGGAGTTCACCCTGGAGGAGCTGCCTTCTTTTGGAGTGGGGAGAATACGCTCACTATACATGTACCCATTCTCCTTTGACGAATTTCTTATGGCGCAAGGACTGGAAACGACGGTCAGCTACAAGCACCAGGCTTCGCCTTCCTCTCCGCTTCCCGATGCCGTCCACAACAAACTGGTGGAACAATTGAAGACGTTCTATCTCGTGGGCGGTATGCCAGCCGCGGTCACAGAATGGATAGCGTCCAAAAGCTACATCGAGTGCGCCCATGTTCACAATGACATTCTGGACACCTACCAAGATGACTTTGCCAAGTATAAGTCGCGCGTGTCTCCAGCGTTGCTGAGAAAGGTCTTGCGCTCCGTAGCCTTGCAGGCAGGCAGCAAGTTTGTCTATAGACAGGTGGCCGACGATGTTCGCTCTTCGGTCATCAAAAACGCGCTTCATCTATTGACATTGGCGGGACTGATAAAGCCGGTAACGCATAGCGATGGAAATGGTGTTCCACTGGGAGCAGAAGAGAATGATAGCTACAAGAAATATCTTTTTTTAGACTTGGGACTGATGCAGACCATGCTGGGCACTCCTGCCGCCAATGTCCTTTTGGCTTCGGAAGTTGATTTTGTCAACAAAGGGGCTGCTTCGGAATTGTTCGCAGGCTTGGAACTCGTCAAGAACCATGACTGTTTCCAAAAGGCAGAAATGTATTATTGGCAGAACATGTCAAGGGGTTCCAATGCGGAGATTGATTACCTGGAGGCCAAAGAGGGGGTGGTTGTACCAATAGAAGTGAAGGCTTCCACCAAAGGCAGTATGCAAAGCTTATGGCTATTTATGAGGAAGAAAGCCCTTCACCATGCTGTTCGTACTTCCTTGGAGAATTTTGGGACGTTTGAGTATATTGACAAAGAAGCACAAAATGCACTCCGCCACATAGACGTTGTGCCACTTTATGCCATGAGCAATTTGTAGCACCACTTCTTGCTTGGACCGACTGGATAGTCGCTGTCAGTAGAGTACGGGCTGTGATCGGCGTATCGATTGCAGCCCGTACTGGCTTCTTGCGCCCCTTGCGCCCGCCCGAAAGACACATTTTTGGCGAACATTTCGCACACTATGGACGAACCAAATAAAAATGTGCGCGCATTTGATAGGGAAATAGGTACTTTTGCACACAAATCATCAAAACAAACCTACGTATGAACATCATCAGACTTTTCCTGTTTCCGACAGAGTGGTCCGCCACGCTCGTCCTGTTTTTTTTCGCACTCCGCCGTATGGCCAACTGCCAGCACCTATGGGAGGTTTTGATCCTCTTGGGCTTCTTTCTATCCATCTTTTTCATGGTGTGTCTGGCCACACTGACCTATGCGCGCATGGACACGCACGTGAGGGATTGGGCCAAACTGATCGCCGTGCTCGCCACGCCAGTAGTCATGTACGCCGTGCCTGCATAGCGAGCAAAACGAGAAAAAACGAGAAAAATCACATGGGCCGCGATCTAAATGAAAATGTGCGCACCACGGCTTGCGAAACCCGTACTTTTGCAAACGAATCCTGGCGACACCAGCAGCGCAAGAAAAGCGCGACGGACTGTCATAAAGGATGAGTATAGAGCGAAGGCCGCCCAGCGGCACGAGGTCTATCAAGAGAGAACCAATAAACAAAATGATCAACTCAAAACTATCAAAGTCATGAAACGAAGAAACAGTAACATCGCCAGCACGCTCGTGCTCGCACTGGTCCTGATGGTGGGATTCCCTACCTCGGCAAGACCTCAAATTGGCAAAATTAAGGTGGGAAAATTCAAGTCGCCTGATAAGATTATACCCTCTATCGTCAAAATCCCGCAAATAGTAAAGCGAATGGAAAAGCAGGGCAAGATCCCCAACATTGCGGTTCCCCAACCCAAGGTGAATTCCGTGGCTTCAATACATCTCCTGCAGCTGCCGGAAGCTCCCTGTCCGAAGCCCGCCAAGACTGCAAAGCCCGTCAAAGCCTCCCCACTCCTCAAGGTCGCGCCGGTTCCCGCCCCCTTGGCAGCCAAAGCAGCCAAGGAGAAGAAGCGCAAAAAGACGATTGAGACCATCATCAGTCGCTTCACGTCCTACGCCGCCATCAACAGTCAGTCGTGGGAGAACAATGACCCCACAAAGTTTCCGATCACCTTTGGCCAGGAGGACATGGCAGAACTGATAGAGGAGGAGCTACGCAACATCGGAGCAGACAAAGACCTCATCGTCAGCCGTAGCAAGTACGAGTACGTCTATGCCACGATCCCGGCCAACTGCGAAGGCGTGCCGAGCATCATGTTCATGGCCCACATGGACTGCACGCCCGAGTGTGCCGGCGGCGAAATCACGCCTATCGTACATCGCAACTACGATGGCGGCGACATCCAACTGCCTGCTGGCATCACCCTCAGTCCCGAGACACCACAGGGCAAGCACCTGGCCAACTGTGTGGGCAAGACCATCATCACGAGCGACGGATACACGCTGCTGGGCGCCGACGACAAAACGGGCTGCACGATCCTCGTCACGCTCATCGAGACCATCCTCAACGACAAGAAGCTGAAGCATGGCGACCTCCACTTCGTCTTCTCGCAAAACGAGGACATTGGCCGTGCCGCCGAACGCTTCGAGGAGGAATATGTGGACGGACAGCCTGACATCGTCATCGACGTGGACGGCGACGACCCCACGGCCTTCTCGGTAGAGAACTTCACCGCGGTTGGACGCAACTACACCTTCCAAGGCAAGAACGCTCACCCCGGCAACGGCTTCTACAACCAGTATGGCGACGCGCTGACCGCCGCTGCCTACTTCATCGGACAACTGCCGCCCGAGACTCACCCATCGGCCAGCAAGGGGAAGGAGGGCTACATCCACTGCTACTCCATCGACCCCCTCATCGACGTGAACGGCGAAGAGACACAGCAGAACTATCTCGTGAAAGTGCGCCTGCGATATTTCGACGCCCAGGAGGGCGACGCGTTCCGCCAGCTTTTGGACGAAGCCGCAGAGCTCACGGCCAAAGCTTTCCCCTATGTCGTGACCGAGGCTGAACCCGAGGTGATGCAGTATGAGAACGTGGCCTACACTATGTATCCCGGTCTGGACGACCTGATCGTCGAGGCAGCAGAGAAAGAGGGCGTGAAACTGACGCCCCGCAGCGAGCGTGGCGGCACGACAGCGGCCATGCTGGCAGCCAAGGGACAGAAGGGTGGCCCCTGCCTCTACAGTGGACAACAGGCTGAGCACAGCGTCTACGAGTGGACTTGCGCCGAGGACATGTACCAGATGGTCATGGTGGCAAGATCCATCATCGAGACTGTGGCCAACCAGTGAGACCGGCCTCCGCTATCAAGGAGGAAAGCTGAACCAAAGGCTCGAAAAGGAACCGAAGATTCGGAAAGGAATGAACCCGGACATGCGGAAAGAAAGGAACCGAAGTCTCGGAAAGATATAAACTGAACACGCGGAAAGAAACGAACTGAACGCACGAAAGAACCGAAGGCAAACTCGCCCGCTTCACGGACGACCCGACCCAATAGCTGCTGCGCTTATCACAAGCAAACAGAGAGTAAAAACAACTTTGACTAAGACACTATATATATACCAACAAAAAGAAGGGCAAGCAGCGGGCAGACCGCTTACAGAAACCGCGCCAAACTCGTGTCGAGAGGACACCGGACGGCAGCAGGGGGAGGATCTGCCCACACGGGGGGAGGGAGCCGTGGAGCGAGGCGGGTGTTGCGTTTTGGCGGGACATCCGCCTCGCAGGGGCGTTTAACCTGAAAAAATTTTGGGCATCAGCGTTTTTTCCGTAACTTTGCAGAACAAGACATCAAGAAGCGTTATGGAAAGAGAAAGAATAGCGCGTGCGGACCTCCACTCGCCCCGCCCCTCGTCGGCGGCAGTGAGAGAGATGGCGGAAGCAGCGCGCACAAAATACGTATTGATACAGTTGACCGACAACACCGTCTCCTTGGGCTACGGCGCGGAGCAAAGGCTGCTCCAGGTGGCCGACAGCACGGGGGCCGTCATGGTCTATGCCGACTTCTACGAGACGGAGGAGGGCCAGCGGACGAAGCACCCCGTGATAGACTACCAGGAGGGTGCGCTGCGAGACGACTTCGACTTCGGACCGCTGGTGCTCGTTAGGACGGACGCGATCCTGCGTTGCGACCTCGGTGGCAACTGGCTGTATGGTGGCTGGTACGACCTGCGTCTGCAACTGAGCCGGCAGGGCGCGATCTTCCACGTCAACGAATACCTCTACACGGAGGAGAAGCAACCCGTGAGCGCAGAAGGCGAACGACAGTTTGACTATGTCGATCCGCGCAACCGCGACGTGCAGGTGGAGATGGAGCAGATCGTGACGAAGCACCTGCGGGCAGTGGGCGGCCTCGTCCATACCGACCGCTACCAGAAGCCCGACGTGGAGGGCGACTTCCCCGTCACGGCCTCCGTCATCATCCCCGTGCTCAACCGCGCCAAGACCATCGGCGACGCGGTGGAGTCGGCCTTGGGACAGGAGACTGGCTTCGACTTCAACGTCCTCGTGGTGGACAACCATAGCACCGACGGCACCTCGGACCTGATAGAGCAACTGGCGGCCCGCGACCCGCGCGTCGTCCACATCATCCCCGAGCGCGAGGACCTCGGTATCGGTGGCTGCTGGAACTGGGCCATCAACGACCCGCGCTGCGGACGCTACGCCGTGCAGCTCGACAGCGACGACCTCTATCTCGACAGCCACACGCTGCAGCGGGTAGTCGATGCCTTCCAGGAGCAGGACTGCGCCATGGTGGTGGGCTCCTACCGCATGTGCGACTTCCAGTTGCAGACGCTTCCGCCGGGCGTGATCGACCACAAGGAGTGGACGGACGACAACGGGGCCAACAACGCCCTGCGCATCAACGGACTGGGAGCGCCACGGGCCTTCCTCACCTCGATAGCAAGGGGCATCGGATTTCCCAACACCAGCTATGGCGAGGACTATGCCATGGGACTGGCCGTGAGCCGACAGTATCGCATCGGACGCATCTACGACCCCATCTATCTCTGCCGCCGCTGGACGGGTAATAGCGACCACGGACTGAGCATCGAGAAGACCAACGCCAACAACTTATATAAAGACCGACTGCGCACCATCGAACTGCGGGCACGCATCAGCCTCAACAACGACCACCAAGCATGACGCTCTCCGAGTTTTTCCACAATCAGATGGCCACATGGCCAGAGACGGCCGCACGCTACGCCGACCTGGCACGCGTGGAGGTGAGAGACTTCGGTGCGGTCAGTGCCCAGTACAACCCCGCTCGCATGGTGAGCACGGGGGCCAAGGTCGATAAGAAGACGCTGGCCCAGCGCCCCTGCTTCCTCTGCAAGGACCATCGTCCTGAGATTCAACAGGAATGGGCCTTCGGCGAGGACTTCGACGTGCTCGTCAATCCCTTCCCCATCCTCCCGACCCATTTCACGATCGCCGCCAGGCGCCACCGCCCCCAGACGATCCTCGACACCTATGCCACGCTCTACGAACTGGCCGACCGCTTCGAGGGCACTCTGTTCTTCTACAACGGGCCGAAATGTGGGGCCAGTGCGCCCGACCATCTCCACTTCCAGGGGGGAGACGGAAGTGTGGTGCCGCTCTGCCGCGACTGGCGCGGCTGGAGGGAGCGGCTACGGGAGGTGGCGCGGCTGGACGCCGACAACCGCCTCTGCACCATCGAGGACTACCCCTTCCCCACCCTGGTGCTGATCAGCAACGACAAATCCCTGGCGCAGACGCTTTTCCGCAGGGCCTATGCTGCCCTGCCCTGCCATCCCGACGACACCGAGCCGATGCTCAACGTGCTGGCATGGCGAGAGGAGGATAGCGTCGTCACCATTCTGCTGCCTCGGGAGAAGCACCGCCCCGCCTGCTACACGGCCTCGTGCGAAGCAGACCGCATGCTCATCTCGCCGGGTGCGCTCGACATGGCAGGACTGGTCATCACGCCGCGCAAGGAGGACTTCGACCGACTGACGCCCTCGCTGCTGGTGAAGACGGTCGGCGAGGTGGCGCTTGGGCAGGAGGCCTTCGCCAAGGTGTTGCGCCGCTTGCAGGAACCGAGGGTCGCCGTAGGCATCACGAGCGGGCCGGAGGTGGCCTTTGTCCTGGAGGACTCCTTCATGGTCGATGGCACGCTACAGACGGGACCGCAGACCGTGAGGGCGAAGGACGGAAGGCTTCTTTGGCAGGAAAACTCATACGACACGCTCACGTTCGCTCCCCATTCCCCGCAGTCTTCGTTCACGCTGCCCGAGGTCACGATCGGCATCGGATTCCACTGGGAGCGCAAGGAGGCGCAGACCTTCGAGGGGATGCTGCGGCTGGAGGCCGACGGCGATCGGGTGTGGGTCATCAACGAACTGCCCGTGGAGCGCTATCTCGCCAGTGTCATCTCCAGCGAGATGCGGGCCACCTCGTCGCCATCGCTCCTGCGGGCCCATGCCATCATCTCCCGCAGTTGGCTCCTGACGCAGATGGCGCATCGCATCAATGCGGACCATCCCTCGGAGGAGACCTGTGGAGGATGGGAGACGGAGGAGGAACTGGTGCGCTGGTACGACCGCGACGACCACCAGCGCTTCGACGTATGCGCCGACGACCATTGCCAGCGCTACCAGGGCATCACCCGCATGGTGTCGGATCATGTGGAGGAGGCGATACACAGCACCTATGGACAAGTATTGTGGGACGGCAAGGGCATTTGCGACGCGCGCTTCAGCAAGTGTTGCGGTGGTGCCACGGAGGTTTTCTCGGCCTGTTGGCAGGATGAGGACAAGCCTTATCTCGCCGCCTTCCTCGACCGCCCCACGCAAGCAGGCCAGGCGGCAGACGCGCTGCCCGACCTGACCGACGAGGAGACGGCCCGCAAGTGGATTCTCTCCGATCCGCCCGCCTTCTGCAACACGCAGGACAAGCAGGTGCTGCGCCAGGTGCTCAACGGCTACGACCAGGAGACGGCAGACTTCTATCGCTGGCACATCGACTACACGCAGGAGGAGCTCGCCAGCCTCATCGCCCGCAAGACGGGACTGCGCTTTGGCAAGATCCTCGACCTCGTCCCCCTGGAGCGCGGCAAGAGCGGACGCATCGTGCGCCTGAAGATCGTGGGCACGGAAAGGGAGCGCGTCATCGGCAAGGAACTGGAGATACGCCGCACGCTGAGCGAGAGCCACCTGAAGAGTAGCGCCTTCGTCGTCACGACGCAGCAGGGCGCCGACGGCATCCCGCAGTCGTTCCACCTCTCGGGCGCAGGCTGGGGCCACGGCGTGGGACTGTGTCAGATCGGGGCGGCCATGATGGGCGAGAAGGGCTACGACCACGAGGCCATCCTCCGTCACTACTACCCTGGCGCCACGCTGAAAACGCTTTACAAACCTTCCATAGAACAATGATTATGACCGAGAATAGTAAGCGACATATCAACCCGTGGGCGTGGGTGCCCTCCCTCTATTTTGCCGAGGGACTGCCCTACGTCGCCGTGATGACGATAGCCGTCATCCTCTACAAGAAGATGGGCATCTCCAATACGGACATCGCCCTCTATACAGGCTGGCTCTACCTGCCGTGGGTCATCAAGCCCTTCTGGAGCCCGATGGTCGATCTCGTCCGCACCAAGCGGTGGTGGATCGTCACCATGCAGGCGGTCCTCGCCATCGCCTTCGCGGGCATCGCCTTCTTCATCCCCGCACAGTTTTTCTTCCGGCTCACGCTGGCGTTCTTCTGGCTGGTGGCCTTCACGTCGGCTACCCACGACATCGCGGCCGACGGCTTCTACATGCACGGCCTCGACAGCCACGAGCAGTCGTTCTTCGTCGGCATACGCAGCACGTTCTATCGCATCTCCACCATAGCGGGACAAGGACTGCTCGTCATCATCGCAGGACTGATAGAGGACCATACGGGCAAGATACCGCTCTCCTGGACGGTGGTCTTCGCCATCCTCTCCATCCTCTTCTTCCTCGCGAGCCTCTACCACGCCTGGGCGCTCCCCAGACCTGCCTCCGACCGCCACGCCCCCGACCGCACGGTGGGTGGCATTCTGCGCGAGTCGCTGCTGACGTTCCGTTCGTTCTTCATGAAGAAGAACATCGTCCCCGCCCTGCTCTTCATGTTGCTCTTCCGACTGCCCGAGGCGCAGCTCGTCAAGATCATCAACCCCTTCCTCCTCGACCCGATAGCGAAGGGAGGACTCGGCCTCTCGACCAGCACGGTGGGCATCGTCTATGGCACGGTGGGCATCATCGGACTGACCTTGGGTGGCATCCTCGGTGGCATCGCGGCATCGCAAGGGGGACTGAAGCGCTGGCTCTGGCCGATGGTCTGCGCCATCACGCTCCCCGACCTCGTCTATGTCTATCTCGCCTACGCCCAGGACAGCGCGCTATGGATCGTCAACACCTGCGTCTTCATCGAGCAGTTTGGCTACGGCTTTGGCTTCACGGCCTACATGCTCTACCTCATCTATTTCTCGGAGGGCGAACACAGCACGTCCCACTACGCCATCAGTACGGGCTTCATGGCCCTGGGAATGATGCTGCCGGGCATGATGGCCGGATGGCTGCAGGAACTCATCGGCTACCGCCACTTCTTCCTCTGGACAATCCTCTGCTGCGCGGCAACGTTTGTCGTCTGCCTCTTCATCAAGATCGACCCTGAGTTTGGCAAGAAGAAACAGCAGGTATAAGGGAAAATAGTACAATGATGGAAAAGGGAAGCAATCTGGTAAGAGAAAGGGCTGCAAGGGCCTGGGAACGCCACCTCTCATGGGTTCCCACGCTCTATCTGCTGCGCGGCATACCCTATGTCGCCATCCTCGCTCTCGTGCCCATCGTGCTCAACCGCATGGGGGTGAGCAATGCGGTCAACCTCTTCTGCTGCTCCTTGGCCCTCATTCCCTTCATCCTCCGCCCGCTGTTGGGCCGCTTCTCCCGCCAACTGACCGACTGCCACCATCTCATCCTCTACGCCGAAGTGCTGATGGGACTGATCTTCCTGGCCATGGGGATCGTGCTGCGGCTGAAAGTATGGCTCCCCGCCTTCCTCTTCCTCTTCTATGCCGAGGCCTTCGCGGCGGCCTTCCACGACGTGGGGATAGGCCGCTACTTCATGATCTGCTCCGAGCGTCGCTTCTACCAGCAGGTGCCCGCCACACGGGCTGCCGCCACCTGCGCCGCCTTTGCCCTGCCTGGCGCTGGGCATTCCCGCGATGGTGGGAGGCAACCTGGAGGTGATCCATCGCCGCATACCGATGGCGTGGAGCACGGTCTGCGAACTGCTGGGGGGGCTTTATCCTCCTGCTGGCGGTCTATCATGCCGTGGTCCTCGTGCCGCTCGGCGAGCAACTGGTGCGCAAGCGCAACGACTACAAGGCCCTGCTGCTGGAGGACCTCCGCAAACTGACGGACCGTCGCTATTTCCGCTTCGAGATGCTCTTCCTGCTGCTCTTCCTCCTCCCCGAGGGCTTCTTCTACCGCGTCGGCATCCTGTTTCTTGTCGACCCCGGGAGCAATGGCGGACTGAGCCTCTCGCCACAAGAACTGGCCTTCACGCAGGGCACGGTGGGTGCCTTCGGCATGCTGCTCGGTTGCCTGCTCGGCGGACGCTGCATCCACCTCCACGGCTTCCGCTATTGGCTGTGGCCGATGACGCTCGCCATCACGCTGCCAAAAGTGTTCTACGTCCTGATGGCCTACACGCTGACGACCAGCTTCTCTCTGATCACCCTCAGCGTCTTCCTGGAGCAGTTTGGTTTCGGCTTCGGCATCATGGCCTTCGTCGCCTACCTCGCCCACCTCTCACGGGGCTACCATCCCGTCATGTTCTACTCCTACTGCTTTGCCCTCGCTGCCATCGGCATCACGGTCTCGGGCGCACTCTCCGGCATCCTCGCCGACTACCTCGGCTACCGCATCTACTTCGCCCTACTGATGCTCCTCTCCCTCACCTCCTATCTCGCTGCTGCTTTCGTCCGCACCGAACCGATAGAGGGTCTGAAACTGTGAGCGAGGACAGACTGTTGTTTCCAATACGGCCTGCCGAGTTAGGGGAAACAACAAATACAACTTTTACAACTAGTAACAACGAGCCACACATGATACAAGACATCGCAGGGACATATCGCCAGGACAATTAGCAGGAAATGTGTCCAAGGCGAAGCGTTGTATATTGTTGTTTCGCAACAAGCAACCCTTGGTCTGCATAGGCCTCGAAGAGGCGATGTCCCCGCGAAGCGTTGTAACTTGTTGTAAAAGTTGTTCAAGTTGTTTTTCTATATGTCCACGTATTGTCGACAGGCAATATCCCCCGCGAAGCATTGTTCATAGTTATAAAAGTTATTCAAGTTGTTTTTCTATATGTCCACGTCGAATCCCTCCATGTCCCGGACGAACCTGACAAAGGGTCTGAAACTGTGAGCGAGGACAGAGGGTCTGAACTTTTTCTCCCTGCTACTCGCTTTTTCCAGAAATTTTATGTAAGTTTGCATCCATGAAGCAATTATTGACCATCCTTGGGCCCACGGCAAGCGGCAAGACGACCCTTGCCACCCGCCTTGCCTATGAGCTGGACGGCGAAGTCATCTCCGCCGACAGTCGTCAGGTCTATAGAGGCATGACGATCGGCACGGGCAAAGACCTCGCCGACTATGTGGTGGAGGACACACCAATCCCCTACCACCTGATAGACATCTGTGACCCAGGAACGAAATACAACCTCTTCGAATACCAGCGCGACTTCCTCCAGGCCTACGAGGACATCCGCCATCGTGGACGCCAGCCCGTGCTCTGTGGCGGCACAGGACTCTATATCGAGGCCGTGCTGCGGGGCTACCAACTCTCGCCCGTGCCCCAGAATCCCACGCTGCGGGCAGAACTGGAGGGGAAAAGTCTCGACGAACTGACCGTCATCCTCCAAGACCTGAAAGCCCGCAACCACTCCACGATACACAACCGCACGGACGTGGACTCCTGCCAGCGGGCCATCCGCGCGATAGAGATAGAGGAATACAACCTCCATACGCCCACCGAAAACCGGCAGGTGCCACCCATCCCCTCCATCCCCTCCACCATCATCGGCACATGGGTCGATAGGGAGACACGTCGCGCACGCATCACGCGCCGCCTGCGCCAACGACTGGAGGAAGGAATGGTAGAGGAGATAAAAGGTCTGCTCAAGACGGTCCCCGCCGAGGACCTGATCTACTACGGCCTGGAGTATAAGTTTGTCACCGAATACGCCCTCGGCCGCACCTCCTACGACGAGATGTTCAGCCGCCTGGAAATCGCGATCCACCAGTTTGCCAAACGACAAATGACCTGGTTTCGGGGCATGGAGCGCCGCGGTCTCACCATCCACTGGATCGACACGCAGCGCCCCATGGCAGAACAAGTGGCAGAAGTATTGCGCCTCATGGCGTAACTTTTACGAACTGCGCCTTATGGCGTTTTGGAATACGTCTCATGGCGTAAGTTTTATGGAATACGTCTCATGGTGTGACTTTTATGAACAAAGGCATAAAAGTCACGCCACACTTTATTTCCTCAATAAGCCCACAACATTCTGCACCAGGGTCACGGCCTCCTGCTGCGTAGGCTTTTGCTTCCGCGCCAGCAGCACCTGCACCAGGTAGGTCTTCCCCTTGCCGACCGTCACGATCTGAGCATAACTGATCGAATGGAGAGTAAACTCATTCGGCGTCACCACCGTGTCGCGGACCACCTCCCCCGCACTCCTCGCTATCGAGTCGGTGGGGATAAACGGGACTGGATCGCAGTCGTAATCGACGGTTTCCATCTTCCTGGCCTTGACACAAGCGACGAGTTTGTTGGGAACCTGTTCCGTGCAAGTATCGAGTTTGTTGGAAGCCAGCTCCGTCACTCTGATCTCCATGCGTTCGCAACGCTCGTAGTCATACACGTTCGCATGGCCTTCCACCACCTTGCAGATTCGATCCTGCAGCGAATGGTCAATATGGTCCGCCACCCAGCGCTTCTCTGACCAAAGGTCGTAGAGCGTATAATAACCATTGCGCCTCATCTCCAGCACACCAATCCGATTGTTGGCCGTGTGAAAGGCGAAGGAGTCAAACTCCGGTTTCACCAGCATTCCATAACGGTCGCGCAAACCCACCTTCCCCGTCTCCGGGTCCTTGACGACGAGAATGCCCGGGTAAGCATCAAGGCGCTGACGGTACACCCTGGCAACATCCAGGCAACAGTAGGGATTGCTGCCAATAGCCATACTGGGCAGCAATACGCCCAGATAGCCCACAACGACGACATAGAAAGGCAGGTCCTTCACGCTCCTGAGGAGTCCGCCACAAGCATAGGCCATCGCACAAAGACTGAGAGCGAGCATCGCCACACGCTCCACCCCCGCGTCAAACTGCGACAAGAAGAACGGGACCATGGCAATGACCACCACCCACAGTTTCCCCATCGCCACGCCACGGAGCCTTTGCAGCAGATAAAGACTGACCATGGGCGCCACAACACAAGCCAAGGCGCAAGCACGGTCGTAGAGGGCCAGCCCGAAATACAAGGCAAAGAGCGCCACCAATAGCAGGGCGCAGTAGGTCTTGGCTCGTCGGTCCGTCCAAAGCAACAGCCCCATCGCTTCCTTCCACGTCAAGTTGTCCACCATACCGCCCTTGCGCATCGCATTGACGGCATAGGCAACGACAGGAAACAGTCCCAGCCATACTTTCAGCACCCACGGGAACACTTCCTCCCTTGGCTTGTCCGTCTCCATGCCCATCATAGCATACGCCTTCGAGGTAAGAATCCACACATGCACATCAGCATCCATCAACCATTTGAGTGCCATCAGTGCAAGAGCAACCAGCCCCGAGGCCCAAGCCTTTTTCTCACCCTTGTAAAGGGCGAACGAGCACACGATGCGAAACAGTACCATCAATGCCACTAGATTGACAGGGAAGTACGGGAACCAGCCATAGCCGACTACCACCACGCCTATTGCCCACAAGAAGCAGATAGTCCAATCCAAACCATAAAACGCCTTCTTCATACTACTGTTAATTTCTTTTTTCATCATAATGATTTCCTTTGTTTTGATTTATAGATTTACTTTGTCATCTTATTGATTTATTGATTCACTTTGTCACCTTGACGATTCATTTTCACCTTGATGATTCATTTTCATCTTGACGATTCCTTTGCCAACGTGACGATTTCTTTGCCAACGTGTTGATTCTTTTGCTATCGTAATAATTCTTTTTGCTTCAACTCAAGTCTATTCCCTCGCTACTCCACTTCCATCAGAATAGCCGTATAATTATCATCGCCATACTTCCAGCAGCTAAGGTCGAAACCATGCAGTATCTCCTCCAGCGACTTCGCCTCCATCATCCTTGCCTCCAAGTCCTCGGGCTCCATACTTTTGTGGACCCCATCAGAGCAAAGCAAAATCCGGTCGCCCGAACAAACAGGAAACTGCACCACGTCGGCAATCGCCTCCTCCGGATGACCGCTGAAGAAACTGCGCACCACGATCTCGTACCCAAAACTCAATCTCACGTGGTCCTGCGTCTGATACACCACTCCCTGGCCTGGCCGCTGCAGATAGCACCTGCTGTCTCCCACATGAGCTATGGTCACAATGTCCCCCTCGATGCTTGCCATCACCATCGTCGTTCCCATCTCCTTCAGTCCTACCTCTCTCGCCTTCTGTTCGATAGCACGAGTCGCCTCCTGGCAAGCCTCCACGACCTTAGCCTCGCTATCCCTTTCCTCCGCATGCTGCTCCCAGTATGCCGATACAGCATGAGCCACCGTCTCGCTCGCCACTTCTCCGCAAGCGTGACCACCCATCCCGTCACACACGATACCCCAAAAGCGCCCCCTCTCCTGCTGGTCCATGACCACGAAGAAGTCCTCATTGTTAGAGCGCCTTCCCTCCTTACTGATTGTCGCATACCTGATCTTCATTGCTTGTCCTTTCTTTATATCCATATAGTTATTTCAACATCACTCGAAGCTATCACACTCCTTTATGACAAAGAGGGGATGAAAGTAACCCATCTATCAAAGAAAAACTAGCAAAAAAGATCAGGTATGGTCCTTTTAGCCAAATATGAAGACATTGACACTACGTTTATTCTCCAGGCTATCATTTTGACTGATACCCCATTTGATCGCCACATCCTCACTAGCCATCTGGTTCATCCCGTCACAGAGCCCAAACATTTCCTCCATCATAATCTCCTCTCCTTCTTTATAGAAGATGGAAACAATGATGCTCGAAGGTTGGCTTATACCCTGCTTCCTGGCCTCACCCATAGCCTTATCCACAAGTTGGCTAACCAGTGCGTCACCCTCATTTTTTACAGCTATCAACGGACGATGCTCTTCTGCAAAAGACCGAAAATCGTTCCAATCAAGATTTATTATTCCTTCTTGCAATACCACCTCGTAGATATACATTTTAGTGATTTGCCACTCTTTCTTTATAATTTGTGCCATATTTTTACTCTTCTATTCCATTAATATATTTTCTTTTTCCGATACTCTTTCTTTGCATAGACGCAAAACCTCTTTCTTAAACTTTTCTGTCGTGACCAATTGTTGGAGTTCTTCTATGGTTTTACACGCAATTACAAAAATAGTATTTTCTTTCACCTCTCCATCTAATTCTTCAAATATAATATTTACTGCTAGAGAGTATAAAGGCGGAGTAATATCCATCCTCATAATTAAAACACCCATTTTTCTGATCCTCACTCTATTCCCTTCCACTTTCCTTGAGGCCTGCACCATCCTGTCAAATGGAAGAATCTTTTCCAACTCCTTCAAGAATGCCGCATCTTGTAGCTCCTTTCTGACAAACTCCGTATAGCTTTCTACTATCCTTCGCAGATGCCTAGACAAGTTGTCATCACTTTTCACTTTCATTTTATCCATAATAATAATATTTTAAATCATAGAGAAGCAAAAGATTGACGCTCTACCAATTTAGAGCGCCAATCTTATCCTTTCGTCTATTTATTTTTTTTATTATTCTCAGCCCACCAGTTTTTGATGGCCTTTTTAAAATGAGCATTGAGTCTGGAATACCTGGTGTCAACCCAAGAGCGTTTTCTTCCGACGCGCTCGGCAACCTCTACAGGAGCTGTGTTCTCGATGAAGCGCAGGGTCCATACCAAACGATCCTCATCGGACCACTTCAACTTGCCGATTATCGTCTGGAGAAACTCTATAACCTTGGCTTGCAACTCCTCCTTGTCCAACTCCACGCCCAGAATATCCGACAGCGGGTTCGCGCTAAACTTACTCTCCTGCCACGCACAAAACTCCATGGCAAACTCTTCAGACACCTCGAAGTGGCGAGGAGACTTGTCGCGCAGCACCAGTTCCTCATAGCCACAATCGCTACGGATAAGTCGGTCCCGCAAGTCAGCCTCGGCCTTCTTCTGAAGAGTGCGCAGCGCTTTCTTATCCATACCAAAGGCCTTCGCTATCTCTGCTTCACTCTGGCGCACAACCAGCGTGGCATGGAGCACCTCTCGATATGGTCCCTGGGGCATCATATCGCTCAGGATATAGTCCCACAACTCGGGATCCACTGACATACCGAGCAAGCGCGTATTGCCCACCGTGCGTTCGCGGCAGGGAGGCACCAAGCCCATCATCTCGAGATATCGACGCAATTCATGCCGTGCCACCTCAGCAAGCCAAGCAAAGAAGCTACTCTTCCTCGAATATTTATTGAGCACGCTCCAAGTGCCTTCATCCCACAAAAACGTATAAAGGAGGGTACCAAACTCCTTGACCGTCACTTCGACTCCATAGGTCCGCTTGATCTGGGAAAGGATCTTTGAGCGGAAGCGACTAATATTACATCCTTTCGGATCGGTGTCATAGAAGAAATCCTCCGTAAACGACGCGTCGCCAGACTTCAAGTGCTGAAAACGGAGGATATCCACCCACCCAAAACGGGGATATCCGTTCACTTTTCTGGCTCTTTAGTCTAATGGCGTTGCAAAATTAGTCATTTCTGTGGGTTTCTGTACTTTTTATGTTGCTTTTTGGCGCATGGAGGTTCCTTTCAACTCAAAGCGCACGCTTGTGTGCACCAACCGGTCGAGGATGGCGTCTGCCGCGGTGGTGTTTCCCTTCATCACGTCATACCAGTTCGCCACGGGCAACTGCGAGACTATGATGGTGGCCTTCTGCCCGTGCCTGTCCTCTATGATCTCCATGAAGTCAAGCAGCTGCTGCCCGTCGAGCACCTTCATGCCAAAGTCATCCAGTATGAGCAGGTCCGTCTGTGCCAGCTTGGCAAAGAAGCGGTGCAGCGTGCTTGAGATGCGTGCAAGGGCTATTTCCTCGAAGAGGCGATAGAGATTGTAGTATGCCACCTTGTGGTCATTCATGCAGGCCTGATGGCCGAGGGCCGTCCCAAGCCAGCTCTTGCCTGTTCCGCAGCTCCGGTTATGAGCACGGACACTCCCTTGCGCACATAGTCGCATGTGGGTTCCAGGCTCAGCACCTTCTGTTTGTCCACTCCGCGCTTGCCGTCGCAAATGACCTCGCTGATGGAGGCCTGGTAGCGGAAGCGGGCTTTCTTCACGAGACGTGAGTTGCGGCTTGTCGTCCGACTGTCCTGCTCGGCCTGTATGAGCAGCTGCAAGCCGTCCTTGAGGGAGAGCGAGTCATGCTGTCGCGTCTCCTGCATGGTAGTCCAGTAATGAGCCATTCCTGGCATTTTCAGACTTCTTAGGGCGTTTGATATTTCATCCATTTGTTTGTTGTTTTGGGTGGGTTGATGTATGTGTTGTTTAACTCTGTTACCTAAACTGCTCGCGTCCTCTTATGTTGTCATGCTCGGGCGGGGAGAGAAGGCTGCCTTCCTGTGCCACTCCCGCGCATTTGCTTTCCACAAGAGAGCGTATGAACCTGTAGTTGCAGCGTCCATGCCTCAGGGCAGTCTCGCAGGCCGTACGGAAGACCACCGCTCGCTGCTTCTCTGCAGGTTGAGCAGGCCGTCGCATGTGCGGTAGTGTGTCTCCGCTGGCATGTTGGAGTCGTAGAAGATGCGCGTCATCACCTCTGCGAGTTCCCCACGCCTTTCTGGCACGCTCTATGTACTTGCCGGCGCTCAGTCCCCTGTACTCGCTCGAGTTGCTTGCAAGGTGCTCCTCCACGATGGTGTACTTGCCTTTGGCATGGTCTCTTGGGTGCGTTGCGACGAGTTCCCCGTCCACGTAGATTTTCACGAGCGAGCGTGTGTAGGCCACGTGGGCCTTTTTGGAGATATGCTGGTACGGCACGCTGTAGTAGTGCTGGTCGCGTCCGAGGTATATGCAGCAGTTGGTGGACACCTTGAGGCTCGTGTAGGAGACTATCTCAAAGTCCGTTGCCGGCAGCGGCCTCAGGTTGGGGCGGTCGATGGCAAAAGAAGCGCTCCTCGCGGGTGTACGGGTTCTTCTGCATGCGCTTCTGGTTGTGCTTGCGCATCTTGTCCGTGGCTGCGGCATTCAGCTCGTCGATGGAATAGAAGGTCTCGTTGCGGAGCTCCGCGAAGACGCGCATGTATACGAGCCTGACATTGCCCTCCACGTTGGACTTGTCCCTGGGGCGGACGGGGCGTGCCGGCACCACGACCGTTCCATAGTGGTTGGCCATGTCCTCAAGCACCCTGTTGAGCGACGGCTCGTACCTGTCGGTCTTGACGACCGCTGCCTTGAGGTTGTCGGGAACGAGCATTCTCGGCACGCCTCCAAGGTGTTTCAGGCACTGTGTGATGGCGTACACAAAGTCCTCCGTGCGCTGTGACGGGACGAAGAGCAGGAAGCCGTAGTCGCTTGCGGGAAGTGTTGCAACAAAAGCCTGGCATTGCACCATCTCGCCCGTCTCCAGGTCGATGTACCCCATCGTGTCACCCGTGAAGTCAAGGAAGAGCTTCCCACCGCCCGTGCGCATGTCCGCCAGAACGGTCGATGGAGACTCCTTCTTCGCCTCGGTGTTCTGGCTGTAGTGAAAGCGGAACTGGGTGAGGCTGTAGTGGTCGTCGGGATGCTCCTCCACGTACTCCTCCCACAGGAGTTTCAGCGTCACGTGCTTGCGCCTCATCTCCTCCTGGAGGTATGGAAGCAGTTCCTTGAACACCTCGAAGCGACTGTCCGTGTATGCGGGATTGCCGCCCTTGAGGCGATGCTCAAGCACGGGATCGTCGAGTTTGAGAGGCCGTCTATGCCGAGTCTGTCGGCAAGAGCCTTCCTTACGTAGTTGTTTGCGGTCTCCTTGTTGATGCCGACTATCTCGGCGGCCTTGCGGTTGGAGACACCCTCCTTCTTCAGGAGCAATAGCTGTTTAATCTGGCTCATGTCCTTTGTCTTTCCTGCCATGGTCACGTGTTGTATGTTGGTTCTTCCACATACAATAACGTAAAAAGAGCAGAGAAGTGAACGGACATGCTCCGTTTTTTTGATGCGGGTTGACATTCAACGGGAAAAGTGAACGGACATGCTCCGTTTTTCGGTCGCAAGCGTCTTGATGACAGCGACTTCTGTTTTTCCGAGTGAACGGACATGCTCCGTTTTTCGTGCTATTTAGGTGGTCTGTCACACACCTTCGTAGCTGGTGAACGGCAATGCTCCGTTTTTGAGGCGTTTTGGGGCGTTTTAATCGATGTTGAACGGCAATGCTCCGTTTTTTAAGCCTCTTTTTAACCCCTTTCCCATCGAAAGTGAGTGGATACAACCATTCCGAGTGGGTGGGAATGCTCCGTTTTCGCCACTTCAAGCGACGGATTATTTCATCAGATTCCTCAGTATTGGCCTCCAACCACAGCATTTCACGGGTCACAGACTCCAAATGGCGACGATGCTCCTTTTCCGTAGAAAAATTCATCGCCTCGCCCATCAGTCGGTCCCAAATCTTCTGGACCAACTCGTCGTTAGAGGCAGAGATTTTCTTCTTCTTACCTCCTTCAATCTCGAAACGAACAACCTCTACGTACTCGAGGATCATCGCTTTCTTTGTCAAAACAACTGCCTTCATATCGATCTAATCTAAATATTTCACATACGAAAAAACCTACCTTTACATCGGAATTTCCTTTGCAAAGGTAGGCATTTTTCGAAGGGCCGCGAGAACCTGGCTATGTAAACAACCCAATAATCATTTTTCTACTGACAGACAACAAGTTACGACACCCTGTTAAACTATTTTAACTTCAAATCAGAGCCATGATTTCATCTGGTATAATGATGTGTTCTGGCAATACAGCAAGATGAGCAGTAGCGTCTTGCAACAAGAATGGCTCTGCGGGCTCCTGCATCCGCTCACAGGTGATTCCCACATTGTCACGAATGCATTGCAGCACGTTGTGCAGCCCCTTCTGCTGTGCGTCATTTTGGGCATTATAGTTCTTCAGCATATCCGTGAATACCGTCTCCCCTTCCCTGCTGTATGTCATTTTATACAATTTACCAAAGAGCGATTTGTATTGCGCGATATTCAGCGTGTCAACTTTCTCACCATTCTTTTTACGGTCCATGAGGTAGATGAGGTAGAGGACGAAACCTGCACTGCGTCTGAAATGCACATGCAACCTATCATCGCCTTTGCAAAGATAAAGACGATAATGTCCGTCCGTCTTATATATTGTGTCGATTTCTTTCGACCAGCGTATCTCCAAATCCATGGTTGACACCTCTGCCAACCGCTTGGGATTGACAAAATTGGTTATTTTTTCTTGCAACTTTGGAGATTGCTTCTGAAAGAACATCCTCAATGTAGCCGGATCTATACACTTGATGATAAATTCTATTTCCGCCTCTACCTTCGGATCATGCTTCCTATGGCTTTTCTTCAGATTGTCAAATAGCCGGTCGTACAGCTCCATTCGTTGCTGATGGGTGACGACACCCTCCACCTCCATTTTCTTCTTGAGCGAGGAAGTGGAAGGTGCCATTCCAAAAACCTGGGGCCTCGACTGCTCCGATAAGACAGCACAGTAATTGGCCTCGAAACGCCGAGTCCTGACAAATATCTTCGCCAGCTTTGCAAACTCCTCCGGATTCTCGTCAACAAACGAACGAAGCAAGTCCCTCATGTCAAACTTGGTCACCCGCTCTGCCACATACGTCATCAGAGAGATGTTTTCAATCAATTGGCATTCTTCAGTACGGGCGACGACAAAGCGTTTCTTTCCCTCAGAGTTATAGGAAGCAAGCTGCATCAAGAAGTTGTCACCATGCTGCTCCACCCGCTCCTTGAGCAGGGGGTGGTTTTTCAGTTCCACCTCTTGCACCACTTCCAATTCGTAGTGATTGTAGTAAGTCCCTTCAGGGCTTCTCCGCTTAAACTCTTCCATGTACTCCACGGCCTTCTTTGCCATCTCCGATTTCGGATCAGCTATCAGGTAGATGCAGTTGTCCACCAACTGTCCTACACCACAACCTTCTTCTATCATTTTGCCGATAATCGGTCTATCCAGCGGATCATTATCTATGACTCTCATTTTTCTTATTCTTTGATTTTTTACACCTCTCGACTGCCTGCTTGAGCAGATTGGTATCAGGCAGTTCTTCTACAACATAGGGTCTTGCTTGCTGGGGTGGCGCTTTCAATTCGTCGATCAGCAGAAACCAATCCTCATCCAACTTCTCTTGATGCATGAAGAAAAACGACGGCATGATCTGCATCACCACGCTCAGTATCTCTTCCCCACTCGCCTGCTGCCGCTCCCAATAATGGCGTCCAAACTCAACAATCTCCTTCCTCAAACAACCATCGGGATGGGTGATACTATATTTTGCCGGGACAATGCGTACTTGTATTTTCCTGTTGCCAGCAGATGACTTTCAGCATAAAGCCCTGCCGTCAAGTCTGCCGCCAACTCTTGCATCCACCGTTCACAACGAAACAGCACAAACCGATGTGGCCAAAGCAACTGATGTGCCATCTCATGAACGAAGCACAGCGTGAAAGCATCCCTATTGTTGATGCCCGCCTCCTTCAGCATTTCGATGTTGTACGACATCTCACATTGTTCAGCCTGTTCCCCGACCAGCACCTCGGCAAAGGTCTCACACTTGCTGCTGATCTCCGGCTCTGGCAGATGAAAGAAGCTCGCCACGTCTGCAATCACGCAGCGAACATCTTCTTCCGTGACATTCTCCGTATCAAAGAAGATCGCATTAAACACATTCGCCTCATGCCGACGCATGTATTTCATCAATTGTTGGAGATCGTCTGCAGCCATACCGTTTGATGCCTGAAATCAGAAATACCATCTTTGCATTTTCTGTATCTCGTCAAGATTCTCCTGCCTATAATCCATGAACTCATTGCTCAAATTCTGAATAGTTAGCGGCACTCCGTTGCGGAGCATATCAGCAACCACATATCTACCATGCCGGATAAATAAGGCCCTCAAAGTCCCATCGGGATGACTCTGGCTGCCATCGGTCAGAATCACCCCCAATGATAACTTGTCAATCGTGGACATTTTCCCCAATCCTGCACGACATCCCATGAAGAAATCAGGGCACAGTTCCGCCTCCCACCGACCATTAGCCAATCCTGAGGAATCGAGTATTCTGCAGAGCTCTATGTCCACATTCATGAGTCATGACTAGCGAAAAAGCCTCCTTGCTATCCACCTTCATATCAATGAGCTGCTCCATATTGAAACAAAGCACATCGTCATAATAACTTCCATCGCCCAAATTCATGAACATCGTCTGACCATTCTCCACCTTGGTCAAATCCAATATCATGCACGGCATTGGGATTCTGAAGAAGTCGCAAGCCGACTTGACAGCATCATACACATCCTCATCGCTCAATCCAAAACGATCGAGACGCTGTTGACATTGCTTCAAATAGCCATCCATCATCGGACGCTCAAAGCAGTGGAAAGCAGGAGAGCCAAAACTGTTCACCATTGTCTTCATTGATTAGTTCACATGCAGAGAGAGGACAAGCACCACCAATCTATCAGGATCCGTTTATTAGTACGGCATGCCGCATCGGCGTGCTGATAGAAAGAGGGTCCGCACCCAAAACGTCATCTTTGAGCTTTGTGCAAGGACATCGTATATCCACACTTTATACAACGCGTACCTGAATGCGGTCTTGCACCAGGATAAGCCTCTTGGTACATAAAGTGATGATTGTCTCTCACATACTCATGATGCGGACATTTGAGTCCTGTAATTTCTCTTACCATAATCGTATTTTTTATTAATCCCAAAAATTAAAACCTAGTTTTCTTCCCTTACGCTCCCATTCTGCATCATCCTTCTTGAAGTCATCCAGCATTTTCTCTGTGCGCTCAATGAAATCATCAGTATCACGAAGAATGGCCTGCGTCCTTAGTCGTAGTGCAATGCGGCTTCTGACGTACTCGGCCTCACTTGCCGAGGCACCAATAGCCTTCACCACGCTCTTCAAACAATTACTTGAGGTATCCAACCTAATACCGCAATTCTCAATTTTCCTATCGAGATCTTTTTGTCTCGAAGACAGTTCATTCCAACCCATAATCATTAATTTTTAAAAACCAATTACAACTATTAATTCTACCTGATCTTCCCGAAGTCCTTCGACTGTAGAAATGCCCCATAAGCAATCTACTTTTTCATCCAACTTCTCGACAATATGATGCACACCATTCATGTGGTCCAGGAGGACGGGACACGCTTCTGGAAATCGTATAGAAAACAACAAGCGCTTCAGTTCTTTGCCACCATTGTTCTCTACCAACGAAGTAATGGCATTCTCCAGCAAATTGCAGATTTCCTCATCCTTGCCATGAACCTTTACCGCGTCCACCCCATCTACACTCTGTCTGAACGCATCAATATCTTTTTGGTCAATATTGACAAAGCCCGTTTGTTGAACGATCTCAGCCAAAAGCCCTTCTACTTTATCGTTATTCATTTTATATCATCTTTTTTAAGTACCTAAACTCACTATCACTACCAAAGTCTTACTCGCGCCTTGACATGTAAACCGCAACGTAATAGACCAAAGTAGCCAAACTTGCCAAAGCAGCAACAACATAGGTGTATGCAGCAGACTTCAGCGCATCAATAGCCATCGTATGCTCCGAGCGACTTGTGATCCCTGCACCTTGCAACCATCGAGAAGCTCTCTTTGAAGCGTCAATTTCTACTGGCAGAGTGACAAAGCTAAACAATGTACTAAGGGCAAACATGAGGATGCCAACAAGCAACAAGGCGGGGAAAACATTGACCAAAAGGATTCCACCAAGCAATACCCATCCCACAATGTTACTCGTGAACTGTACCGCAGGCACCAAAGCTGAGCGAAGTTTCAGAAACGAATAGGCCCTTGCGTGTTGCACAGCATGTCCACACTCATGTGCAGCCACAGCTGCCGACACTACTGACGTTGAGTAGAACACATCACGCGACAGGTTTACCGTTTTGGCAGTTGGATCATAATGATCAGTCAACCATCCTTCATGCGGTTGTACCTTTACGTCAACAATACCATTGTCTCGAAGCATTTTCTGAGCAACTTCCGCACCTGTCATTCCTGACGCAACAGGCACCTTTGAATATTTCTCCATTTTTCTTTTTAAATTGGATTGCACCAGATAGCTTACCAGTGCAATTCCAACAAACAGTATCCAATACATAGATCATTTTTTAGAAACGAACATGTCTTAATGCATAGACTGCATATCTGATATATTGCGGCGCATGATCTTTGACATAATCAACGGCATCTGCTCCCCACTCCTGCAACGTGTCAACTACAGGCTCGGCTACTTCTCCAATGACTTCCATCACATCTTCCATAACTCAACACTTTAATTATTTGTGATTTTCGATATATTTGAGGATATCCAATTCGTGATTTTTCACCCACGAAGCGACCTTTCTACAACTGTCACCACCCGCTCCCATTTTCTCAAGACCCTTCGCGATACTATCAGGAAGCATCTCAATATCGACGTTAGAAGACATGGCAAATAATCCAAATTCTTTAATAGCTACAAGCGTGTCACCATTTTCGATAGCCTTTATTCCCTTCTGCACATTTTTAATGCGTTCGCCAGTCCAAACAACGCAACCCGTGACGAAACCCGCCGTCACAGTAGCAGACGCAATTTGAGCCAGCGTCATACCTGCTGCTGCATGTACTACTGCCGCAGCGGCTCCTGCTGTCATGTGTGCCGCAGCATAATGTCCTATTGCGACAAGTCCCTTAACTACCAATGCTTCAAATTGCTGAAAACGGAGGATATCCACCCACCCAAAACGGGGATATCCGTTCACTTTTCTGGCTCTTTAGTCTAATGGCGTTGCAAAATTAGTCATTTCTGTGGGTTTCTGTACTTTTTATGTTGCTTTTTTGGCGCATGGAGGCTCCTTTCAACTCAAAACGCACGCTTGTGTGCACCAACCGGTCGAGGATGGCGTCTGCCGCGGTGGTGTTTCCCTTCATCACGTCATACCAGTTCGCCACGGGCAACTGCGAGACTATGATGGTGGCCTTCTGCCCGTGCCTGTCCTCTATGATCTCCATGAAGTCAAGCAGCTGCTGCCCGTCGAGCACCTTCATGCCAAAGTCATCCAGTATGAGCAGGTCCGTCTGTGCCAGCTTGGCAAAGAAGCGGTGCAGCGTGCTTGAGATGCGTGCAAGGGCTATTTCCTCGAAGAGGCGATAGAGATTGTAGTATGCCACCTTGTGGCCATTCATGCAGGCCTGATGGCCGAGGGCCGTCCCAAGCCAGCTCTTGCCTGTTCCGGCAGCTCCGGTTATGAGCACGGACACTCCCTTGCGCACATAGTCGCATGTGGCCAGGTTCAGCACCTTCTGTTTGTCCACTCCGCGCTTGCCGTCGTAAATGACCTCGCTGATGGAGGCCTGGTAGCGGAAGCGGGCTTTCTTCACGAGACGTGAGTTGCGGCTTGTCGTCCGACTGTCCTGCTCGGCCTGTATGAGCAGCTGCAAGCCGTCCTTGAGGGAGAGCGAGTCATGCTGTCGCGTCTCCTGCATGGTAGTCCAGTAATGGGCCATTCCTGGCATTTTCAGACTTCTTAGGGCGTTTGATATTTCATCCATTTGTTTGTTGTTTTGGGTGGGTTGATGTATGTGTTGTTTAACTCTGTTACCTAAACTGCTCGCGTCCTCTTATGTTGTCATGCTCGGGCGGGGAGAGAAGGCTGCCTTCCTGTGCCACTCCCGCGCATTTGCTTTCCACAAGAGAGCGTATGAACCTGTAGTTGCAGCGTCCATGCCTCAGGGCAGTCTCGCAGGCCGTACGGAAGACCACCGGCTCGCTGCTTCTCTGCAGGTTGAGCAGGCCGTCGCATGTGCGGTAGTGTGTCTCCGCTGGCATGTTGGAGTCGTAGAAGATGCGCGTCATCACCTCCGCGAGTTCCCTGGACGCCTTTCTGGCACGCTCTATGTACTTGCCGGCGCTCAGTCCCCTGTACTCGCTCGAGTTGCTTGCAAGGTGCTCCTCCACGATGGTGTACTTGCCTTTGGCATGGTCTCTTGGGTGCGTTGCGACGAGTTCCCCGTCCACGTAGATTTTCACGAGCGAGCGTGTGTAGGCCACGTGGGCCTTTTTGGAGATATGCTGGTACGGCACGCTGTAGTAGTGCTGGTCGCGTCCGAGGTATATGCAGCAGTTGGTGGACACCTTGAGGCTCGTGTAGGAGACTATCTCAAAGTCCGTTGCCGGCAGCGGCCTCAGGTTGGGGCGGTCGATGGCAAGGAAGCGCTCCTCGCGGGTGTACGGGTTCTTCTGCATGCGCTTCTGGTTGTGCTTGCGCATCTTGTCCGTGGCTGCGGCATTCAGCTCGTCGATGGAATAGAAGGTCTCGTTGCGGAGCTCCGCGAAGACGCGGATGTATACGAGCCTGACATTGCCCTCCACGTTGGACTTGTCCCTGGGGGCGGACGGGGCGTGCCGGCACCACGACCGTTCCATAGTGGTTGGCCATGTCCTCAAGCACCCTGTTGAGCGACGGCTCGTACCTGTCGGTCTTGACGACCGCTGCCTTGAGGTTGTCGGGAACGAGCATTCTCGGCACGCCTCCAAGGTGTTTCAGGCACTGTGTGATGGCGTACACAAAGTCCTCCGTGCGCTGTGACGGGACGAAGAGCAGGAAGCCGTAGTCGCTTGCGGGAAGTGTTGCAACAAAAGCCTGGCATTGCACCATCTCGCCCGTCTCCAGGTCGATGTACCCCATCGTGTCACCCGTGAAGTCAAGGAAGAGCTTCTCACCGCCCGTGCGCATGTCCGCCAGAACGGTCGATGGAGACTCCTTCTTCGCCTCGGTGTTCTGGCTGTAGTGAAAGCGGAACTGGGTGAGGCTGTAGTGGTCGTCGGGATGCTCCTCCACGTACTCCTCCCACAGGAGTTTCAGCGTCACGTGCTTGCGCCTCATCTCCTCCTGGAGGTATGGAAGCAGTTCCTTGAACACCTCGAAGCGACTGTCCGTGTATGCGGGATTGCCGCCCTTGAGGCGATGCTCAAGCACGGGATCGTCGAGTTTGAGAAGGCCGTCTATGCCGAGTCTGTCGGCAAGAGCCTTCCTTACGTAGTTGTTTGCGGTCTCCTTGTTGATGCCGACTATCTCGGCGGCCTTGCGGTTGGAGACACCCTCCTTCTTCAGGCGCAATAGCTGTTTAATCTGGCTCATGTCCTTTGTCTTTCCTGCCATGGTCACGTTGTATGTTGGTTCTTCCACATACAATAACGTAAAAAGAGCAGAGAAGTGAACGGACATGCTCCGTTTTTTTGATGCGGGTTGACATTCAACGGGAAAAGTGAACGGACATGCTCCGTTTTTCGGTCGCAAGCGTCTTGATGACAGCGACTTCTGTTTTTCCGAGTGAACGGACATGCTCCGTTTTTCATGCTATTTAGGTGGTCTGTCACACACCTTCGTAGCTGGTGAACGGCAATGCTCCGTTTTTTGAGGCGTTTTTGGGCGTTTTAATCGATGTTGAACGGCAATGCTCCGTTTTTTAAGCCTCTTTTAACCCCTTTCCCGCATCGAAAGTGAGTGGATACAACCATCCCGAGTGGGTGGGAATGCTCCGTTTTCGCCATTCAAATACCATAATTTTCTTTTTTAGCGTTATTTTTTTTGTTTATTACGCTGCAAAATTAATGAGTTTTTGAGAAGCCCACAAAGACAATAAAGACATTACACTATCTTACATTTTCTTCCATAAACGACAAACAGGAAGTATGTAAAAGATTGTAACATACTTCCTGTTTGCCTGCTTTTGCTCAATCTACATGAGATTTTTCCACTCAGGATGCTCCATGATTGGAATGCCATTAACAGTCACCCTATCAGGCGGAACTATAGTCTTCACATATTCACCTGTCCCTATTTGGATCTCTCCGATAAATCTTTTCCCAACAATCTCCGAAATAGCAATACGAATATCCGACATTCTGTTCTGCACATTGGGATAAAGAGGTTTTATGTCAACACTTCCCTTGTTCTTCAGTTGAGAGACAATCCATTCATATTGGACTTGAAGTTGGCTCTGTTCATCTTCCTTTAGCGTCTTATAAACCTTCCTCATAGGCAGTCCCTTCTTATCCCCAAAGAACGAACGACACAAGACCATTATATATATGGCAGCCTTTCCCGCTGCCAAGGGCAGTTTTCGGTCATTGACAAACACCCCTCCCAAGTTGGTACTTATATTGATATTATACCTATTAGGAGCATCCTTTACCAATGCCACCATTCGGAAGAAAGCCTTGTAGATACCATGATAGAGCAACTTATCCTTCGCTGGATTGAAGTCTATATGAGAGTTGAAACTCGCAAAACGATTGAAATCATTGACGAATCTTCCTACTACATGAAGAATGTCCTCCTTGTCGTCAAGGCTTATCTTCAGGAAATTGGCAAAGGTTTCATAAGCAAGCCCTTTGTCTGAGAGGTCTTTTCCTATGACACTGGAACGACCCAGCATAACCATCAAGGCTGGACGAGGACATACGATATCAAAGCCCAACTTATCGTTCAAGCAGCTTTTCACAAACCCTTTGGTAGTCATACCAATGATATTGTTGAAAACCTCTTCCACCTTTTCTTCGGCAATATCTGGAAAGATATACATAGACATGACCTTGAACATCTCCAGTCCCTTCCTTTTATATTGCTCTACAAGTTTAGGTATATAGATAAAGTGAAAATCAATACTGGCAAGAAGATTTACTATCAAGTCGTAGTTTTCCTCTATCTGTAAACTCATTGGGCTCGTACCCGTCTCTGCATAAAGGACAAACTGTTTGCCTATAAAAACATCTGTCAGTTTAAATGATTGGATGTCATATTTAGAATAAGTCGCATTGTTCTTTTTAAGAAAATAGTCCAACGCTACCAACAACACGGCTTCTGCTGGCGCACAAAAGCCATCACTATTTGCCGTCTCATTGAGGATAGCGGCTGCTTTCTCCGCATGCTTACGACGTTGTCCTTCATGCAGTCTTCTTATAGCCTCGCTATCAGTGATCTCATCACCTGGCTGAGACAACAATTTGATAGCCTTTGCAAAGCTCAACTCCTGAGCTTGGCGAAAAAGGGTGCGGTTCTCATCCTCACCAAAAAGTTTGGCAAATTTCACCACTTCGTCATCATCTATAATCTTATCCGCCATTATAAGATCATAGACTATACGGGCCAACGCTATCCGTTGGTCTTTACCCAATTCTTTAATGCGGCTATCCATTTTCTTTTATCTTCTTATTCTATTGATTATAAACCGTTTTATATCTGGCAGAATGAGAACAGGCGATGTGACCAACATCAACCATCCCCAATCTTTTATAGATAGAGGAGAGACATTAAACATTTCTCCCATAAATGTCACTATTACTACCTGCCCTAACAGAATCACCAAGGCAATATACACAAAACTGGCGCTAAACGATGTCTTAACTTCTCGATCTCTCCTAAACACTCCTACAATATCCTGCAAGAGACTTCTGGATGTCTTGAAGTACTTCGCATTAAAAAGATTCCAGAATTGTAATAAAACAAAAGATGTGAAAAACACACTCAACTCATACCCACTAAGATGCTGTTTGCTCTTGCTTAGATCCAGCATTCCCGTTGCATAGAGCACAAGTTTCTCCTTATTAAACAAGTCTGCCACCGATGATATATCGCAATGCCAAAGCAACTGCCACAGTCCCGCCAATACCACAAAGAAGACGATGCCGACACCCACAATCTGACAAGCCATGCTCCTGTTTATGATATGGCTTTTTGGATCGCGTGGCCTATCACACAAGACCTCCTTGTTGGCAGGCAATGACGACAGTGCCATAGCAGCAAAAGTGTCCATGATAAGATTCACCCACAACATCTGTGTAACGTTGAGCGGTGAGTCCAACCCCGTGAAAGCACCTATCAGCACGATCAGACAGGCGCAAATATTGATGGTCATCTGAAAAAGGATGAACCGTTGGATATTGAGATACAAAGATCGTCCCCAGATAATTGCTTTAACAATACTACCAAATGAGTTATCCAATATGGTGATGTCGCTGGCCTCTTTTGCTCTTGAAGTACCATCTCCCATGGACAATCCCACCTGTGCCTTGCTCAGAGCAGGTGCGTCATTGGTACCGTCACCCGTAACAGCCACCACTTCTCCTTGCTTCTGAAGCAAAGTGACCAACCTTGCCTTGTCATCAGGACGTGCACGGGAGATGACCTTGAACTCAGGATTGGAAACCAGCTTCAAAGCTTCCTCATCCGACATACTCTCAAAGGCGTCACCCGTAACGGTTTGCTCTTGCCCCTTATTGTCCAATAGCCCTATTTGTCTTCCTATCTCGTTGGCCGTACCAGAATTGTCCCCCGTAACAATGATCACCCTTACTCCAGCTTTCTGGGTGCAATCCGAGATCGCATCTTTCACATCCTCACGCACAGGGTCTGCTATTCCTACAATTCCGTCAAAAGTAAGCGGACTCCACACCCCACCCTCTTCGTGTTGCGAAGCAAAAGCCAAAGTCCGCATGGCCTTGGCTTGATAGTTGGCAAGCGTCTGCAAGACATGATCCTTATCCACACCGTCAGCGACCACCTCACACATATCCAGCACCACTTCTGGAGCACCCTTAAGGTATCGGACATGTCGCTCATCCTTCGGCAGCTCATTGCCTTCACGCACCTCAAACTCCATTTTCATATATTTCTTGTCGGTAGAGAAGGGTTCCCCATGGCCCAAGCCATAGTGATGGCGCAACATTTCATAGTCCATTCCGTTTTCCTTCAACCATACCAGCAATGCCCCCTCAGTCGGATTACCCAAGGGCTTTTCACAACCATTGTCGTCAAGAGATATTTCTGCTGTGGAATTGATTGCCATGTTGTTATATACCCTCTGCTCCGCATACGCACCATAAAACTCATGGGCTACAACCGTCATTTTGTTCTGTGTCAGCGTTCCCGTCTTATCCGTACATATCACGGTAGCAGCTCCCATAGTCTCGCAAGCATGAAGTTTTCTGACCAGGTTGTTTTCTTTCAGCATTTTCCGCATACTGAGAGCCAAACTCACGGTGACACTCATAGGCAAACCTTCGGGAACAGCCACCACAATCAATGTGACTGCCAACATAATAGACCCCAATGCAAACTCCGCTACCTCCAACCACGAATGGTTATTAGCCGCATCACCATCGAAAAAGAAGAAATACACCATACGCCCTATCACGATCAGTATGGCAATGATAAAACTCAACTTGGAGATGGCACTCCCCAAACTATCCAGCTGCTGGTTCAACGGCGTTTCGACCTCTTTCCCCTCATGGGTTTTGGCTACACCCTTACCCTCTATGGTGTCCATGCCGATTTTGTCAACATGGAAAATAGCGGTACCTCCTATGACGGTAGATCCCCTTAGCACCATATTGGTGGGAAATGTTGCTTCCTGATCAAACTCTTCTTGATAAGCGGACTTCCGAGCATATTGCTCTCCCGTGAAATTCGACTCATCCACAACAAAGGCATTGGTTTCATCCAGATATCCATCTGCAGGGATTTCATCTCCATTTTCCAGATACACATAGTCACCCACGCACACGTCGTGCTTCTTCACCTCGCGTATTCTGATGACTTCTTTTCCGTTTTCCTTAAATCTTCGGAAAACTTTTATAGGTCGTTTGTCCTTTACCGTGTTTAATACTTCAAACTCTTTCTCTGCCTTTACCTCAAATATAAAGCCGACACCAGTGGCAAGAAGCAATGCAGACAATATACCTATCGGTTCGATAAGTATCTTTGCCCCTTGCCCCATGTAAAACGCCTCATAAAGAGACACAATCACCGAAAAGAAGAAAACCACCAATAATACTATTATCAGTGGGTCTTTGAATTTTTCCAGATAAGCTTTCCACAAAGACTCCCTCTCGGGTGGTGGTATGAGATTTTTTCCTTTACCTTCGGTTACTTGCTTTGAGTTATCAAACAAACATTGATGTAAAAAAGACCTTCTTTTTCGCATTTCACTCCAATTTATTTATTTGGATGCAAAAATACACAAAACATCTCCTCTCCAACGACAATTACAACGTTGAAGTCTGCATTTCCTGGGGTAGCACAAACTTGACGAAACGTTTTGGCGCCCTAATCCTATAAAAAGACAGATTGTCATGTCGGACACACTCCGGCACGAACATGTCCATATTTGCCAAGCAGTTCAGCAGTCTGATCTTGGTCTTTATATGGTGCGTTTGCGTTCTGTCCTTATATCCTTTCACCACGTTGCCTTTGCCTACACATCGATAGTATTGATTGTATTCACGCAAAAGGTCAATCTTTTCTTTAGTAGGGATATGCTCTCGCCAGTCAAGCCCCTCTTTCTCCATGGACTTCTTGGCTATCATCATATACAAGGTAGCCTCCTGTGGGTTGAGTTTCAACACTACTTTCGACTTTCCGTCTAATGACTCAAAGAAGATGCTTGCCGTCTTCCTTGAAAAATCAAACACAAGTATATATTCCTGTTGTTTCTTGCCGTATGCGATCAAATCAAACAAAGAACGATGAAACCCGAAATACACAAACTTGTCACTTTTAAGCCTGTGCCTCTCGCGTATTTCACAGTTGATAAATCCCTTATAAGTATCAACCATCTTCTGAACCATTCCCACCGCATTATTTGCCAATTCTATTTGGAGGAAATTACTAAATCGTATCCTTTCCGTATCGTCATCTCCATTGGTATTAATGGTATCCGACTCGTTTATCTTTATCAAAAGCGACGGTTGAGAGTCTATCAAGTTTATCCCGATCTTTTTATAGAGCAGATCCTGACAAAAACGAGCGGTAGTCATGTTGCACAAACTATCGCAGATCTCATCCACTTTGTCTGACGAAGCTGACGGAATCATATACCTCACCACTTTCTCAAGATAACAGTCGCCCATGCGCTGGAAGTCTCTCACCACATTGGGTATATAAACAAACTCTAACCCTGCTTGTTCTAAAGACTGACAAAGCACATGATAGTTTTCCTCTATCGCTGAGTTTGTCTCTGTCCCGTTCGAATTCTCCACATAGATAGCAGTCATATTATCAATACGAATCCCATCCGATGGCACAGAGTACACCCTCCCCTGTTCGGTCAATGCAGAAATGACACTATATATCAATATCGCTTCGAGCGGCACACACATTCCATCCGACAGGGATAGCTTCTTCAACGATTCTACGATACGCGCTCTTCCCTTCTCGTCCAATTCCTTCAGTATAGACAGAGCCTTCGCAAAGTCTATTTTCTTGGCCTCAATAAGCATGGACTTGCTGATATTGAATCCATCTTTAGAGATGATCTTTTCAAAAAAGTCCATCTCGCGCTCCTCTACGATAAAGTCAGCCTCTATCAAGTCTGACAATATTCGAGCCAAGGCTATACGTTGTATCCTTTCCAACATAAATGAATCGGTATTTGATCAACGATTTCTAAAACGCCTCATATCAATGCCCCCATTATCCATGACGATTCTGAACCCAAGGTCATTATCCTCATCGTCTTCTATCCAGTAATTCACGTTGGTCACCCTGCTCACAGTATCCGCAAACAGCCAACTACCCCCTCTGAACACATGCGCAGAATACGATTGGTCTGTGCATACCGGTTTTTCGACAAATCCCTTGGTCCGATAATCCATTCCTTGTTCGTCATCAACAGCACCTTCTTTGCAATCATTATAAAAATCTGCTTTATAATAATCCAGGCACCATTCCCAAACATTTCCCGACATATCGTAGAGTCCCAGCCCATTGGCCTGTTTCTGACCGACCTCCTGCGTAGTGGTCTCATTGGTCCATGCCACCTTTTCCACCTGATCACTACCACTGAAAAGACTATACCTTGGGTAGTCGTTCATTATCCGATAAGCCTCACTCCACATTTCCTCTACCGAATCATAGTTTTGCCTATTCTCAAAAACGGCCGATAGCTTTTCAGATAATCCATTCGTCCTTCCACCCTTTGCTGCATACTCCCATTCTGCCTCCGTTGGCAGTCTGAATCTTTTTCCTGTTATTTTGTAGAGTTCATCAAAAAACACATTGACCACCTCATTCCAACTAACATTCGTCTGTGGCAGATTGTTTCCCTTGTGGTCAGAGGGATTGTTCTTCAAGTTTGACCTCATAACCGCATTCCACAATCCTTGTGTGACAGGAATGGCTGAGATTTCAAAGTCCGACACCTTAACGAAATGGTGCGGAGCCTCAGCATCCTCTGCATCAACGTCAATCCATGCCTCGGGAAATAACGGAGCATTTTCCTTCGTTTGGGAATTCTCCGTTCCCATGACAAAGTATCCACCCTCGACACGCCTCACATGCCTTTCCAACCATTCACTGACATATTCCTTTCTTTGCTTCTCAGCATAGATTGAGGAATCTCCGTCACCATCCATGTCTTCCACGTCTATGTTTTCTTCATATTTCCACACGACTCTAAAGCCGATATCATTCGATTCGAGCTTGGAATTCCAGAACGTATGCCAGTATTCCTTACCCATATCACATTCTATGGACTTAAATCGCCAACTTCCACCACAAAAGTGATAGCATCCCTTGTGTCCTTTCGGGCTTGTCCTTGTCCACTCCCAAACATTTCCGAGCATATCATAAAGCCCCAACTTGTTTTCCTGCCTATCTTTTAGAGACATGACGGGAAGCGGGCCCTCGCTTTCCCCATAATGCAAGTACTTTTTCCATACCTTTTCTCTTTTGCTGTCATCAACAAGGGGAAGATACTCTTGGGTGGACTTTTTGGCGGCATACTCCCATTCTTTAAATGACGGTAGCGTAAAATACAAGCCCGTCTTCTTCCGCAAGACGATCAGAAAGTCGTCTATCTCCTCCTTGCTCTTGCATACTACCGGCAAGTTGTCATCCTGACCTTTTTCTTGCACTCCGCCCAGGCTCATCACTACGTTCCATTGTCTTTCTGTTATAGGAGCCTCCCCCATCCAGAACGAATGTCCAATACCCCCTTCCTTTGTTTCCGACTCTTCTTTTTCCACATAGCGCATCGTCTTAAAAAGATCAGCCAAAGCGCTGTCTTTCCTCGACGTACACAACAAGGTTCAAGGTTGATCCTCTCACAAAGCCTCAACAAAGCTGGCAGATAGCATATCACGTTCTCGTCATTGGGCAAAAGATTCGGATCCACCACTTTCAACAGTTCGTATGGACAGATGTCAAGATGCGCCCTGTTCTTTTCTATCAGACGCCTTTTCTCTCTTCTTCTATCCTTTTCGCTCAACTTGCCGCGACAGAAATAATCCCAATTCTTCAAATCTATCCCGTCCTCTCGTGTCTCATGTTTAGCGACGGGCCTGAAACTCATGATTAACCGTTCCGTCATCCAACGGTTGTGTTCCGTCCCAGCCAGTCTTTTCAGGAGCGTAGCCTCATCTTCTTTGCCATGACTAATACTACGGATATAGCCATGATAGTTCCTCCCCATGACCGACCTAAGTTTTGTTGGAATACTGTCGGCAAGGTCGATATTTGCATATTTTTGTACGATACCCAATCCGTCCCACATCTCATCTATCCGAGCCTTGAGTCCGTGCGCCTCTTGCTCCAGTTCCTGAATTATTTCTTCTCGTGTCTTTGCATTACGATTATTTGATGCAAGATAGCCATACAGAAAATGCTCCAGTTTCGCCATTGTGTTGTCAATAGCCTCTCCCATATAGCTTCCTTCCACCATACCAAAAGGAAACATGTTCTGATACCGTTTCCATTCCAACTCACCATTAGCCACCTTGTTGATCAGATCAAAACTGCTTTGCTGATACACCAGCACTTGGTGCACCTTGCGGAATATTTTACCCGGAAGATACAAGGCTGCTGCTATTGCTTGTTGCGGATTGTTAAGGCAGATGGCGATGGTAACGATCTTGTTCGGATCGTCCGTTAGGTCAATGAGGTATTCCTTCACTCTGTCTTCAGCCACATTGCCCTGAATAAACTCCCATTGCAGATCCATAAAGTTACGGCCTAAATGCTCATAACGCTCACTTCCCTCCATGGGATCTATGAAAGGCATGTCTTGTATGGGATCACCCTCGTAAAACACATCCTCTCTGTCACTGACTACGTTCTTATACCTACACAGATCAAAAAGCGAGGCGAATCTTCCTCGTAGATACTCCCCCTCTTCCTTGGCATGGTCATCGATGAACGTAATGGTGGTTCGGAGACTTTGATCTCTCAAAAAGTTAGGATAATGGGCCAACAATGCGGCCTGCATACCCAAAGCGGTTCCCATTTGGTTCATGCCTACAATAACGACATGCACCGCCTTTTCGCTATCATAGTCGATGCCGTCACTACCGTCTATGGGCAAGTATTTTTGCACCTTCACTCTTCCCTTCTCGCCGTCAGGATAGATGGCAAAGTTGTCAACCAATATTTTCTTCGCCCACAGTTCGTGGATATTAAAAGGAATAAACTCTATGTCCTTGTCCAATCGGCGATAAATATGAGTGGCCTTGAATGCCGTGAACGTACCTTGATATTCCAGATTGACATGACACCTGATGCGGTCCTCGTTGTTGAACACCCTTTTGCGATAGGCTTTCACCTCTTCCTTGCTCATATACTCCGAGATGTTCTCCAAACAATCTATATTGTACGCATCATGGTCTTCCTCGTTAGGACTCTTTGCACCCTCTCCCAAGATATAGATTTCCTTGGCTTTCTTCAGATGCAGCTCCTCAATATCTTCCCTCGACGTGCGCTCCGCATAATAGAACACCACCTTTTTCTCTTCCTCCCTATCCAGGCTCAGGTCGAGTTTCATGCGCATGGCCTCCACATCTTGTCGCGTCTGTATCAGCACATAATCTACATCCTGTCGCTTTAGAGACAGCTTCACAATATTAGCGGTCTGCTCATTGCAGCCTATGATCACGACATAGTTTTCAAACTTGTAGTTATAACGTAGCAGTCCCTTTTTCCATCGCTCCGTCACCCTGTTGATAAAGCTGACAAACGAAGAAACAGCAAAACCAGACAGGCAGATAATGCCCAACATGGCACATAGCAATGCGATGGCTGCCCCCATCCATCCTGAGCCGCCGAGATTTCCGTCTGTATATTGCGACAATATGGCCCAAAACGGATGATGAGTTGCAGGTTCATCGTCAAATGTTATTTCTATCTCATTCCCTTTTATGACGCCCTTTACATGCTTTACATCCGTATCGTAATTTCCAAGCAATTTGTTTTCAAGATCAGATATTCCGCATGTCAGCCCCCACACCAAAAGGGGAGCCGCCACAGCAAGAACAAAGGCAAATCTAAACATGCCCAGTCCATTGTGACCAAAAAGCCTATGGTCGCGCTCCACAGGTTTTCGCCCAAATGTCAGCACATACAGGATCCATGTCCCCGCCCATAACCTTTTGTTATTAGCCCATTGAACAAAACCACCAATCATATTTCTTATTTGCATAACCTATCCTTTGATATTCATCATGACAAGAGTGTTCAATTGTATCTTTTCTATCTGCTTTTCTAAAAAGACATCAACATCAGCACGCATTCGCCATTATAGCTCCCTATCCTTTGGACGCACAAAAGCCTATGGTCGTTTTCCAAAGGCTTTCATAGCTATGATAGCACATATAGTATATGCCCTATCCACAAGGATAGACTTGTAGCGTCTGTTCTACTTCGCATACCTCATACGCTTATAGTCATGGCCAAAATATTCCATCTCACCATATTGCTCAAATCCCATTGCTTGGTAGTAAGCCTCCAGCCTTGGTTTATGAACATCGACCAAGAGAGTAGCACACTCACACCCCAATGCCTTACCTTTTTCTATCGCATACGCCATCAGTTCTCGACCTATACTACGCCCGCGATATTCTGGCAGTATCGCCATCGAGTCGAGATAGAACTCTCCATCTACAGCCTCGTCTTCTATTGTCTTCAGGTATTCTGGATCCATATCGTCCCACAACTGTAACCACGACTTGTCCCTCAATTCTCTGTACCGGTTACCCTCGTATGCGATGAGGCAGCCGACAGCTGTTCCATCTAACGTAGCAACAATAGCGTTTCTCCATGAATAAATGGAATCATCCTCCGAACACGACTTGATAAACTTCTCCATCTCGTCAGTGTCCATATCTAATGCCGTCAAGACCGTCCATGCGACGATCTCAACATCCTCTTTCTTTGCGTCTCTTATAGTTATACTCATAATATGATTATCATACTCTGTTTATATCTAATCCACAATACCAAAATAGTCAAGGATTCCTTGCATACCATGATAATACGCAAGCGACTCTTCTTTGGGCTTATAGTCGCTTATATAATGTATACATCCATCAGCAGTCAAATCAACAGGAAGTAAAGTAACCTCTTGTAGAATAGGAGTAACGTTTTGAAGGTTATTCAACAAATCGTTCCAAAAAATGTAGGCATGTATATCTTTATATCTACTAAACTGACTTTTTCCTTTCCATGTTGTTATTCTACTTAGGCCCGCCGGATTGAAAGTATATGCCTTGCCCCCTTGATTCAATGCACAATACGCAGCCTCTCCTCCTCCTTGTGAATGACCAACATAAACTATTTCGAGCATAGGATATTTCTTCTGTAACTCTTTAGCATATTCAAGTGCTTTGTCATATTGAGACGATACACCCACGACTTGCTTAATATTTTCAAACATGTCTTTTCCATTTCTCGTCCCCGCAAAAGCACATACCGCTTCATTGTTACCAAGACTATAAAGTGCAGACTTCAATCCAGATTTGGGGTCATCAATGCTATCTAAGACAACACAACCTTTTGGAAGAATACTATTGGGTCTGGATCCATAAACATGGGCAGCGAATCGCGCATAGGTTGCAACCTTTTGATCCCCCTTGACAGAGGTTTGCGCTCCCGTAACAAGATGCTTAACCCTCTCTATTTCTTCAAAGAATATAGTAAAGTTTTCTATGTCGTATTTCTCCATATGCAAAAAACACATTCGAAGCTTATCCTGAATCGGCAATAACATAACTCCATCGCATTCCTTGACGACCCGCTGAGGTAAAGCTTCAACATTACAAAAGAAATATTTTGTCTCGTCGCCATACCCAACGGGAACACTCCCTTCGATTTGCGCCATAACGGCACTATGACTTAGTTTGTTGTAGAATTCATCATAGACAGAATCGTCCAAATGGTCTGCGATTCTAATATCTAGTTTATCACAGATTCTCCTAACTATATCTTGTTGAAGATGCTCTAATGACTCTGTCAATCCCATTTCGCCATTAATAATACGCGAAATAGTACACCCTAAATTACTTACAAGATTTACTAAATCAGAAGTTTTTACTTGCTCTGTAATTTGTTCTACAGGGAGGAGGCGCTTTAGATATTCATACTCTTTAGCATCTGCGTCATTTTGCTCATCTATCCTATTATTCTGTTGTTCATAGTACACGCTCAATTCTTGCCTACGCAAACTTTCCTCAACACATTCAAGATTGATTCTCTTCAATCCATTCAGAATGGCTAAGCGTATTCTGAATTGACGCTTCCTATTATCTGCATAATGCCCTAATTCGTCAATTTTCTTTTCTATTTGTTTTTTCTCCTCATCAAAATTTTCTGAAGTGTCTGACTTCTTGAAGCGATTAAAGAAACCTTTCTTTTGCTGCTTTTTCTCTTCAATGGCTATGGCTATTTCTTTCAACTTATCTTCAAGAATAGCACGCTCTTTCTCGCTCTTTTCTTTAAGCCCTTCAAGCGATAGCTCAAGATTGGAATAATCAGCTATTTGGTTAAATAGGTTCAAGTACTCTTGCCGCACATCATTGAGATGATCTCTATTTGCATCAAGCTCGTGTCGCGCCTCCAATATCATATTTTGGTAAATCGAATACTGAGCGTTGACATCTTTTCCCTCCAAGAGGGTGTCGATAGTGGGAAGCTCTCCCGCTTTAAATCCAGCAATATTCAATCCCGTTACGACATACGCTTGGTTGATTGTATTGGGAGTTCTGAAATATTCGTATGGAAGATAGCAATATCCCTTATCGCCGAACTCTTTGCCCCAGGAGTTTCTCACAATGAAAAAGCCCTCCCTGTCAATATATCCACAGACAACCATTGCGTGGTTTTTCTCTGTATCTTCGAGTTCTTTATCTGTAGGAGTGTTCAAGACTCCGTTAGCATTCAGAAGATAGGTATCAAAGGCCCTCGCTGATATAATGACTGGGTATCCTTGGGCCAACGCAGATTTCACATCATCGACATGAAGCTGGATATTCTTTGCCTCGGTTATCTTTCTACTTTCAGCATCAGAATATGCTTCATCCGTGGGTTTATGATCATAAACGTTGGGGTTATAAGGACACATTTCTTCCACACATACGCCATGGTCTCTGATCGCCTCTATAACATCAGCGAATGTCGCTCCTTCGTCTTTTTCAGCATTGCCACGAATTGCCCTTGCGTTGTAGTAAACAAAGGCTTCACTCAAATCTGTTTGTTTGTTATAGATTTTTGAAAGAAAGTATTCTATAACCGACACCGAACTGAACGCTGAGCAAGCTCCTTGCGCCCCTTGATTCCTAATCTCACTGAAATTCTTGCGTAAGTCAACGGAAGGAGGCAAGACTTGTCCAACAGGAATCTCGTAATCCTCCTCAAGAGGTACGTCCTGGCAATTATACGGTTTAAACACATCATTGCCAATTCTAAAACCATCTTCGGTCAATTCAACGTTTGCCGGATAGTTTTCTATGAGCTTCTGATGCAAATCAGCAACAACTCCCTCAAGTTCCTCTATTTTATCATTGGTATTACTTAGGTCTTTAGAACACCTTTTTAATTGACGAAAGACATCAAGCATATTGGAATCACTATCCAACTGCTCCAACATCATCTCTTCTAATTGCCAAATAGAATCATCAAAGTTTTCACTTTCAAAGTCTGTATGCTCGTCAATACTATTGAACAACGAGTATAGATATTGTTGTTCCGATACATTGAGATTTGCGGACTCAATATGAGAGGTGATTACACTCTTTATCTTTTCCTTCACCTCTTGGTCAAAATAAGTCTCATAGTCTGCTTGGTTTAACAGTCCATTCCTGAATCTTTTTTTAAAATTCCCCACCAACGAGACTTCTTCTGAGAGTATCTTCTTATATGCGTCCTTGACCTTTTCTTTATCGACCTTATCTTTGTCGAGTATGTTATCATTAGCAACCCCTTGAAACAAATCACGTATAATGCGATCAAAGGCGAGGTACGTGTCTATCACTCGACTTTGAATGTTTATCGCATATATAGGACGCGATTGTTTTATTTCATTTTTACTCCATGCGTAATCGTCCCAAGAACCACGACATATAGTATCATAATGCTCAACTAATGCAAGCGAAAGATTAGCACATACATCTATCAATTTCTTTTGGGTAAAGTTTTCAGACCATCCGTTCAGATTATAGTTTTGAAACAAGAAAACATGCTTCATGATAGTACTAAACCGACCATTCTGCAACTTTGTTAAGTCTGCCAACTTTGTAACATTCTGCAGCATGTTCGAGGAACACTTCTCTCGATCATCCTTCTTACCCAGCATTCCACAAGCCCATGCAACATCGTAGGTGATGCCTATTATGTTAGCCACAAACTTATGGCCCTTGGGAAGGTTTTCGAGAATGTACTTGACATGCTTATACACCCCCTCCTCATACAAAGGAACATAGAACAACAAATGGAAGTCAGCATCCACTCCATCCTCTTCTATTATGTGCTCAGAGAACATGCGCTCAAAGAAGTCATTGACATCTCTTTCGTCCATCAATTGCTCTGACCATTCACTGCGCCAGTTCAAGCATATTCCCATGTACATTTCTAAAGCTAAGATCGCTGCATCTTCTATGGGACAGTCTTTTTGGGGGTGAGTTATTTCAATAATGTTACCTGAAAAATCAAATAGCAAAGGATTAATTCTATTTGCTTTATCAGTTCCAAATTTGTTTGCATATTCGCAAACCCGTAGGAGAATATCTCCCACAGGTTTGCTAAATGCTATTTGAAGCGTATACTTCATTGACTATTCGATGTTTATTCGTAACGCTTTTTGCGTTCTTCCATGTACTTTATCTCGTTTTTAAGCAGCTTATGCTCTACGTCATTTTGGTCTAAATGCGTACAGTATTCTTTCCATGAAATTTTTTCACCTCGCCACAACAAGGTATCCTCACCAAAAATTTCATCAAGATAATCTTCACCTGACATAACAAACATTTTCTCATAGGCTTCGAGAGAATCATGCTCCAAAGGATTTATTGCTTCGGAATAGGTGAAACCATTTAAGCGTGGCACATTGGGATTTTCTTCTACCAAGGTCTTACAATAACGCATAAAAGTATTGAAAGCAGAGGCGCGCGTTTCGCCAAGTATCAAAACTTTCCTCAAATCAGTCAATTCGTTCGTTTGAACTTCTCCCAGCTTTTCCGAATCAATTTTATAAGTACCTGTTGTGCCTTTTGTAGATTCAAATTGAATAAGCCCTAAAAGATTAAAGTTCACCCAATGTTCTAAAGCCTCTCCCTCGTTTGCATCTTCATGAGGTTTAAGAACGTGCAATTTATTCTCTAATTCCTCTTGAAATAGTTTATGAGAGAATGGGGTATAAGTACGCTGCGTCTTCTTGAGTTCTTCGTAACAACCTTCAAGGGTATATCCTCCCTGACCGACACAAACTCCATCAACAAAATAAGCAGGAATGGCACTATCTACCCTATAAACAACGGCTCTATCATCCCACCCAGGGACATGAACAAGGTTTATTTTGGCATCAAGCGTGTTTTGCTCAATAAGCTCTTTTAATAATGCACCGACTGATTTTTTCGGATTCAATTCCTTTTCGCCCTCATTTTCTTCAGGACAACTAGTCATTATATACCAAAAAGGATCGATTTTAACCTGGCCACCATACCCATGGTAATCGACTTGCATGGTCGAAGTGGACAATTCTATCAGTTTATCTATTTTTTTCTGACATTCAGTACGCTCAACCTTAATATGCTGATCCTTGCTCAATTTATCGATTTCATTAAGACTTTCTATCAAATACTCATCCAAGAGCCTTCTCTTCCCTTGTATAAAGTTACAAATATTAGAAAATCTTGCAAAATCATCCTTGTTTTTTATTTCTTTATCCAACTTCTTTAGTTCTTTTAGATGTTTATATTCCAAACAAAATCCATCTTTTAAATCTAAAGCAGGTATTTCTACAATATTCGTCAATGGCTTAGCATTTGAAACTCGGTTTTGTTCGAGTTTTTTAATATCATTATTATCACCATCGCTTGCATTGTTTTCACATCCAGACACGGACTTGGCACCATGATTTTTTGCGGATTGTAAAATGTTAATCATGTCTGTTAAAAACTCTATCCTAACATCCAAGATATCTTGAGCCTTAGAAAACACATCTTTGGCCTTTTCTGCCCTCTCCTTCAACAACAGACATACAAGGCCTTCTTTTTGATGGGGCCACACAACATTAAATAGTATATTACCGCCTCCACCACCGGTTTTGCTATTCTGTAATATATCATTTTGCTTCGTTTGTTCTGCATTCGCTTTTTCTTCCCATTGTTCTATTTCTCTCGTAAGCGTTGTTTCTGATAGCCGTAACAAGCCACCAATTTTTTTAAGAACCTCTACAATAAAATACAGGCTCAAATATTGCGGTGTTTCTTTTTCACTTTTTTCATCATACTGTTCACCAATATAACCACGCAAAACCTCTCTATAATGTCCCGACACCAACAGTTTGGAGAGCAAGTCGTCTAGCTTTTCACCAAACTTCCTGGTCAAATCTTTTATTATTGCTTCAGACTTAGTAGAACCTTTTATTACATCGTCAAGGTGCACATTAAACTGATCGGGTCTAGTTTGCGGATCTTTCTTATTGGGATCGTTTATGATTTCTTTACAAGCATCACAAATGGTACTCACTTCTACAAATTGTGTAAGGATTGGGTCTCCATCCTCAGCTCCACGACTTTCATCGAACCGGATCTCTTCTCGGGAATAATACTCGAACCCATTAAACTTGTTAAAAACAGCTTGCACATCATCGCTATCAACCCTTTCTTCCCTTTCTCCCAACCTTGCTTTTATAGCTTTTAAAGCCGCATCCATTACCACAAGGTTACCACTTGAGTCTTTGTTCAATTGTAGTTTTGCAATTCCTACCCCCGAAACCCAAGCGTATTTGTCTCCTATATTGAATTGTCCTTCTTGAATTTTTTGACGTACATTATCAACAGTACCTTGATGAGCCGTAATGATGTTTGTTGCTGCAATATGCATAATTTCAGAGGTATTATCTTGCAGTCGTTTTTTTTCATTATACACGAACTCAACGGAGTCAGAAGTTGGCAAGTTAGTTCTTTTATCTATATAGTAAACCTCATCAAAAGGTCGATTAGAAGCCACTATGTGTTGATTTTCATGTGGACCGAAATTAAACTGAACTGTCTTGTAACCTTCCATACCTATATGCATCATGTAATCTAATTCACAAAGTGCAGCATAGGCATTTTGCATCACGGAGTATTTGGCACTATTTTCGACAAATTTTTCAAAGAGAGTTGCAGAATACATATAAGCTGTGAGTTCGCTATTCTTTACGGCAGCTCTTAACAAAACAGATATAGGAAGGAACGTTCCACTTCCTGTACCACCCGCAAGCGAAAACACAAGACGAATTTCTATCTTAGGATCCTTCTCCAACTTGTCCCCGGCAACGTCGACACTTTTCACTTTATCTGCTTTCTCTCTAAAAACTCTAATTAGTCTATCTGAGTATTGATTTTCGATAACTGCAAAATGACCATTTGACCGAATCTGCCCAGCCCCTCTTTCCAAAGCGAGTAAGGAATGTACATTATTCTGCGGTATAAATTCATGAGTAGCAAGATTATTCTTTTTGTCATGCTCATACCTAAGATAAGGTTCCCTTACAGATATGCAAACCTTTTCACTACTATCAAAATCACGATAGTTAGCTAATTCTGTGGCATTTGTATCTATCAACAAAAACTCAACTTGGTCTGGCTTTTTGCCATTAGTTGCAATAATTTTTTTCTTCAAGCGGCGCAAAGTTTGTGCACCAGCACCACCCAAACTAATAAACAACGTTCGCTTATAACGCAATCCTTCTATTTTATCCATAATCTAAATTATTAACTTAGTGTATCTTATCTATATATATTATACAATCGGTATCAGCAAGAGGGAAATGAACTGAACATTCAGGATCGTTATACGAGAACTGTTTTGTTAGCATTTTCTCCTCACCATTGTCTTTATATTCTATCACAATTTTCGCCATATCCTTACTAAATGGTAATACTACTATTTTTGTAATTCCAGCCGGTAATGAAGCGGGAAAAACAAAAGTCCAACCTTTCCATATTCTGCGTTTGCAAGAAAAGTTGTCACCATCTGTTTGAATTATAATTCTGTCTGTATGATTAGCAGGCAGTTTTCCTATATAGATAAGCGATGTACCTACTGCTGCTATACGTTCCCCATTAAACTGCGGATCTTTCCCTTTATTCTTAATTTGATATACATTTACATCACCTGAAAACTTCATTTTCATTTGCTTAGAAGGGTCAAAGCGAGGGGCATGCAGTGAATGAATCTTAATAATCAACGCAATAAGACCAAATAAACTCACGGCAAGAACAATCAGCCAAACAAGATAAACCATCCATGGATTTGTGATTTCCTTATGGGACAACGTCCATGTATGAACATTTATATCATATTTTCCCTTTACAGGAGTCGTCCCTACAAAATGAATATTATGGTCTTGTAAACGCAAATTCACATTCACATTTCCAACGTCTATAGAATCCGCTAACCAAAAAAGTAAAAGTTCTTTTTTTGATTTCTTTTTGTCCATTCACAGATAAAGAAAAACGTTCCCTTCCAACTCATCATCATCCATATACACTTTAAAAAATCTTTTGTACTGATCGAATTTCCATCTTTTTGGGCGACAAACTGGAATGTAACTTTTGTATCATCCTTTTGAGCTTCCTCATTAAACTCAAAAGTGATTATACTATTGGCCTTTATAGTTTTACCCTTTTCAAGAATAAATGGTTCATAGAACTTAACAACACCCAAACTTTTATCGTCCCGTAAGAATTTATTACCTTTCAACGGGTCAGGAAGGATAGACTCATTCCATTTCCAATTTGATTGTGGGTCGCTCAAAAATCCTATTTATTTTTCTTCCACCAACGCTATAAAAACCAGGCCTTTATTTTGTCTTCAATTATAAAGCAGTATTTATTATCATTCTCGCCAATATATTCATTTTTTTCATTACATTTAAACGAAAATTTGATAGCTTTCATGCACGAATCTGGGAGCTGATCCAAATCACTTACCAAGGGGAGCTATATGTAGCCTCAAAGTAGAATCATTCTCCCCTACATCAATACTCTTAACTGCTAACTCTTTCGACTCACAACCATCATTATCAAGTATGACGGCATTAATACCTGGAAAATCCGAAAGCCGTCCACTAAAAGCAACATCTATATATCTTCCTTTTTCATACCTTGCATCAAAACTAGATGATTTGATTGGTTGAATCATATTTATATTCACATCCTTTGCTGTCCTTAATGTCCACAAATGATTGTCTCTTTGCTTGGCAATACACTCCATCACACGCTTTGACTCTTTTTTCTGCGTCTTCGGAAAGCATGATATGAAAACCATAAATGTGCTTACGACCACACTCAGAAACGCGCTCCCAATTATCTATTTGACTAGGAAGTTTGCTATCACCATTTTCTTTACATGACGTTTGCCCTCCATCCGTCAATAGAAAGAAATAATTAACCTTCGTAGTATCGATTCGCTTACCATAAAAATCAGCGAATGGCAAATACAAATCTGTATGAACATTACGCAACGTATCTAAATCGCGAATTGCCGTTACAAGCTTGTTTATATCTTTCTTCGTAAAGATTCCATCGTGTTTTTCGCTCACATCCTTGCCAAGTGGACTTAATGGAGTTTTATGATCCGTAAAGGGTATAACCAGTATTTCCGTTTCGTCCTTATCAATTGCCTGCAAAGCGCTAATCAAGTTCTCCTTTACATCATTCCATATTTTAGGATGATTATTATAACCATCCATAGATGCGGTGATGTCTAAATAATAAACTCTACGTTCATTTTCAACCTTATACTCATTCGTATATTGGGTTGCATTATAGCCTTTTGGGGAAGGATCATCCTTGCCCTTGTCTGTGATTTTCCCACAAGCACAAAAGAAGACACAAAAAGTCCACAAAAACAATTGTAATATTTTTCTCATGACCGAATACACTTTTCGTTAAAGATATAGCTATGCCATTTTTTTCGCGAATTCCATTTTCTTCTATCTGACATTTTGTGCTCTTACAACGTTTTATGTTTTAAAAAACGTAATAATAGAACAATTGCCATGGCAACAATGGAAGCGATAGAAACCGCAGTTAGTAATGAAGTCCTTTTTAATTTTGGATCCTTGGGGTCTTGCTTTTCCACTTTTTGCTGCTCTACTTGTAGCTCCTCCTCTTTAGTTTGTTCAGTTTTAGAGTCCTCGTTTATAGACTCCCTGGTTTCTATATCCTGTGAGGGAGCCTTATTGGCTGCGTTAGTAATGAAAGGATTTTCATGCATAAAGGTCATCCCCATTATACTATTTGCACATTTTCTAAATACGACATTTACATTTGGTAAGTCTATCTCAAAATGTTGCGAGAATTTCTTTGGATCTTTAACATAAGTTTCAACGAACATTAGCTTTTTCCCCTCAACGCATGAGAAATCTTCTACATCAGCCTTGTATATGTTTTCCAACGTAGATTTCAACAGGTCTGTATTGCAACGTATTCCCCCAGACTCACGTACGAAAATCTCGTTCATACTTTTATCGAACGCATTCTTGTGTCCGACATATGCTAATAATATTCTTTTTACTTTCTCATAGGAATCTTCTATGAATATTATTTTCATATTAAGTGGCCTTCCCAAACTGTCTTCTCCATTCTCTTTCAATCCGTCAATAGATAAAATATACGATCCCCCTTCATGTATAAGAATAATACTAAATTCCTCCCACATCATGATGTTTCCCAGCGTTGGATATCGTCTGTTTATGTCTGGCGAAGTCATCAATACATTTGGTTCGCTTTTTTCCAAATTCTCCACGGCGAACCATTTAAATCCATTACAGTTTTTATTTAGATATATATTCATATTTAAACCTATTTTAGTAAATTAATCTTAGAACGAGAGTTTAGGGTTATCGGCATCAAAACTATTATGAATCACCTTATAGTCGTTTCGCATATGGCCATTTTTTATCATATTATTAAGCCTAATACATAACGGCTTCACTTGACGAGAATCTACATAACCACCAAACAAATCAATAGCCATGCTGGCAAAAAAACCAAAATTCTTGCTTATCAACTCTTTTATTGTATAATTCGAATTCAAAGCAGCACATTGTACAGAAAATTTCAACAACTGTAAAAACAATTGATCACAGTTCTTTGGAGAATAACCTATATCCCCATAAGCTTTGTACCATGTGTATGGAATAGGACGCTCAGGACTATAAGCATAAGGTGTTTTTTGGGGAACATCCATCATCTTATCACCTTCTTCCAGCTCATAGTAACTACCATTTGGGAGAATAACAATGTCATCATAGTCCTTTTCACAACGAGAAGACATATAGCCATCCAGTTCATACTTGTCACTACCAATAACCTCTTTTTTGATTAGAATATAATAGTATCTTCATCTTGTTTT
>VOFI01003966.1_pt1 | contig 148606 bp, 145 predicted proteins | sample 5384131 | NCBI WGS metagenome assembly VOFI01 (sample SAMN12384728, study PRJNA508395) | human gut metagenome | isolation source: healthy gut H | host: Homo sapiens | reverse complement strand
GACTGCAAGAGAAGATAGAGAAAAGGAAAAATTTACCAAGGAAACTGTAGTAAAGTATTTCTTTGATATGAGTAAATCCACCTATACTATTGTGGTTTTAGGTGGGTTGGCTGCATTATTTGGTATAGTTGAGACTAATGAAAGCGGTACCATAAGTGCCATTTTGTTGGGCGTAGTGTTGTCTGCAGTCTTATCAATTATTGGTTATGTAATTTCTAAACGTTAAGAGTATGAATACATTGGCTTTAACTTTTGCAATATGCTTGGTTCCTGCAACAGCATTTTTGATATGGCTCTTTACTCCTTGGGGAAAGAAGTGGTCGAAGGAATTGTAGTGATGAAGAAGATAAAATATATATTATGTGCTTGCCTGATGATGGCAAGCTTGGGCATGGAAGCAAGTCGATGAAGGACTTGCTGGTTTCGATGCCCGATTCTGTTGTGCCTTATCTCAACCACAACCTGCGGCTGGAATTTGCTGAGCTGCAGGAGATGGGAGTGAAGGCAGAAGTGAAGAATCTTTTAGGCGAAACGAGTGTGATTGATACGCTGACTGCTGATTTCGCTCAGTTGAGAACGAGTAAGAGCGCTACTTTGCAGATGAAGAAACTGCCATCGGCTAACGGCGATTCGCTGCTTTGCGTGGTGAAGACTTTTGCCGGAGTAGAGAAGGAGAGCGAACTCTATCTCTTTAATCAGGATTGGCAAGAACAGGATGCCAGCAGGATTTTCGATGGGAAATCTTTGCAGCAACTGGCTTCCGGACTTGTTGCCAAACCCGATACGATGAGCGAGGCTAAGTTTGAGGAACTCAAGGGGAAAATTGAACTCAAAATCGTGAGTGCTTTGCTCCTGCAACATGAAAACAGCCTCGTAGTGCGCTTGGCTTTACCTTTCGTGTCTGCTGACGATAAGAAGGCTATAAATGCAATAAAAGTGCAAAGAAAATATAATTGGAATGGTAAAACTTTTAAGGAGAGTTAAATCTGAAGTTTTTTGCTATAAACTATTGTAGGTTACAAGATTATTTGTACCTTTGCATCGTGTTTTTCATGGTATTAGATTATTAAGGTTAATAAAAGATTGGTTGTCGTGAGACAATCAATTTTTTTTGTCCCTATCTGAAGGCATTAGCCTCTTGTCTTACTCATCGGCTGGAGACCGTTGGTTCAGACCGCAGGGCGATGTTTAGAAGATAACCATTCCGATGATACCGCAGATGAAAAGCAGCAGGATAGGGTTGGTCTTTCTGAATTTTGTGAAGTAGAAAGCAGCCAGAAACAGCACGATGCTTGCTCCGAAGACAAACGGATTGTCGGTTGGTGATCCGAAGTTCTCTTTATTCATCAGGAGAACGGCGGCAGCAGCTATCAGTCCGATGATGGCAGGGCGGAGTCCCGCAAAGATATCCTTTACGATTTTAGAATCCTTGTGCGTAATCAGATAGCGGCTGATGAGAATCATGATGATGAAAGGCAGCCACATGATGGAGAGCGAAGCCAATACCGAACTCAGACAGGCTGCCCAAGTAGGATAGCCGTCGTGAAGGCAGGCGGTATAACCTACGTAGGTGGCACAGTTGATTCCGATAGGTCCCGGTGTAGACTGGCTGATAGCCACAATATCCGTAAACTCAGCATTGGTAAGCCAATGGTTCTTCACTACCGTCTCGTTATGGATGAGCGAAAGCATCGCATATCCGCCACCAAAATTAAATGTACCAATCTTGGTAAATATCAGAAATAACTTTAGAAATAGCATAATCTCTATATTTTTTACCTTTTTACTTTTTTACCTTTCCATAAAGCCAGCCCAGCACACCGGCTGCGATGATGATGTAGATAGGGGAGATACCGAAAGCTGCAATCAGCAGACAGCAGACAACGGGAATCCAGATGTTGTAGCGGTTTATGTTTGCCGTCTTTGCCATCTTGAAGCAAGGCGCAGCAATGAGCGCTACCACGGCAGGGCGCACACCCATGAAGAACTTACCCACCCAATAATTGTCCTTGAAATGCTGGAAGAACATGGCGATGATGAGAATGGCGATGATAGAAGGCAGGGCGATGCCTATGGCACCCACAATGCCTCCCCAGACTCCCTTCAGCTTATAGCCGATATGACTCGCCATGTCGATGGCGAAGATGCCCGGAGTGGTCTGAGCCACTACCATGATATCCATGAACTCCTGTTTGTTCATCCACTGGTTCTTGTCTACAAATTCCTGTTCCATGATCGGTATCATGGCGTAGCCTCCACCTAGCGTGAATGCCCCGATTTTATTGCACGTGAGGAAAAATTTTACTAACATATCAGTTGCTTCTATATTATTTTTCTCTTATATCTGTTGAAATCGGCTGCAAAAATACACATAATTTGTTAAATATGCTAGCTTTCATGCGGATAATCTTCAAAATCGTGTGCTTTTTACCCGAAAATTTGTATCTTTGCAGCTAATATTTTATAATAAAAAGACATTAAACTATGAATCTGAAAGTACGCCTAGCAGTGATGAACTTCCTGGAGTTTGCAGTTTGGGGAGCTTATCTTACGTCTATGGGCAACTATCTCGGCAAGGCTGGGATGGGTGCCGAGATTTCCTGGTTCTATACCATACAGGGAATCGTATCTATTTTTATGCCTACATTGATGGGCATTGTGGCAGATAAGTATATCCAGCCGCAACGTCTTTTGGGCTATTGTCACCTTTTGGCAGGTGCAGCCATGATAGGTCTGTTCGGTATGGGACAGGCTAGTCAGACTCCTAATGAGGCTATGTTTATTGCCGTTTACACCTTCAGCGTGGCTTTCTATATGCCTACATTGGCATTGTCAAATACTTCGGCATTCAGTATATTGAAGAGCAACGGGCTCGACACCGTGAAGGCTTTTCCGCCAATCCGTGTGTTCGGAACCGTGGGCTTCATCCTCACGATGTGGATTGTAAATTGTGCTACCTGGGACAACGGTTCATTCTCGTTCCTGTTGAGCGAGAACGCCCATAAGTTCCAGTATACCCATTATCAGTTCCTGGTATCGGGTGTGCTCAGCATTCTTCTCTTCCTCTATTGCTTCTCATTGCCAGCCTGTCCTATCGTGAAGAAAGAGACAAAGAGCTGGGTAGAGACATGGGGTTTCGATTCCTTCAAACTCTTCAAGAGCCGTGAGATGGCGATGTTCTTCATCTTCTCTTGCATGCTCGGTATGAGTCTGCAGGTAACCAATGGTTATGCCACTCCGTTCATTACCAGTTTCAAGGGTAATCCTGCGATGCTCGATACTTTTGCAGCTAACAATGCTACGCTCCTGGTATCCATCTCTCAGGTGGCCGAGGCGCTCTGCATCCTTCTCATTCCGTTCTTCCTGAAGCGTTATGGCATCAAGGTTGTGATGCTCATCGCCATGTTGGCATGGGTTTTGCGATTCGGCTTCTTCGGATTGGGCAATCCTGCATTTCCGGGTGTTACCTTCTTTATCCTCTCATGCATCGTTTACGGTGTAGCCTTCGACTTCTTCAATGTGTCGGGCGGTCTGTTTGTAGACCAGAAATGTGATGTGAAGGTAAGAGCATCGGCTCAGGGACTGTTCATGCTGATGACCAACGGTCTGGGAGCATCTATCGGAACCATTCTCGCAGGTATGGTCATCAACCATTACTGCCACTGGACAGATGACGGCTACCTGATGGGTGACTGGAAAACCTGCTGGTTCATCTTTGCCGGTTATGCGCTCGTGGTAGCAGTAGCCTTTGCTGTCCTTTTCCGTCCGAAGAAAGAACAGAAATAAGAAAGAAAAAGGTCATACTCAACGCGAGAGTAAAAGCAGAATGTTACGTAAGAATATAAATAAATTTAAATAAAGAAAGGGTACATAATGATGTTGTACAAACTTAAACTCGCTGCCTGTTTTGGCATTCCGGAAGCTTTCGGGACATGTATTATTAGTTTGGTAGACGAAGCCGAAAAAAGAGCTTTGTCTATTATGACTACTGAATATGTAGCAGAGCAGCTGAAGGCATGTAATTCGAAAACTTCTGATTTTAAAAATGATGTGATCTCTGTACTTTGGACACTATTTGACAGGCTCAATGTTGACGATTTCTATCTCGAATTCGATGCTACGCCAGAGAGGGGAGTATATGCTACTCTTGTGAATAAAATCACAAATGAACGTATGAGCATCAAGACTGACCAGGCTGTGTTGCTGTCTGTGGCTGCGGATATAGAAATGTATACAACAGAGCTGGTTATAAAGGAAATTTCTACTCCTTTTAATAAAAATGATATGAGTTCGACTTCTTGTGCGGTACCTATTTCGGCTTTGCCAGACCAGATGCTTGAGAAGGCATTGGATTGTGCCATTAATGAAGAAGATTACGAAACAGCCTCAGCCATTCGCGATGAGATAGAGCGCCGCAAAGGCAAAAAAAGTGAATAATTAAAGGATATTCTTGCGGAATAACAGAAAATTAAGAAGAAAAAGTAACAATAAGAGGAAATGAAAGAAGTTAGATTTTTCTATGTGCCAGATGCGGCTACACAGACAGAACTGCCTCAGGAAGAGGCTACTCATGCACTCAGGGTTTTGCGTATCCAGGCGGGGGACGAATTGTTCCTGATGGATGGCAAGGGGGTGTTCTACCGTGCAGAAGTTTCGCTGGCTACCAACAAACGGTGCATCTATGAGGTGAAGGAGGTTATGCCGCAGCAGCCTGCCTGGCGAGGACACATTCACCTGGCCATCGCCCCGACAAAGATGATGGACCGCATTGAATGGATGGCAGAGAAGGCTACGGAAATCGGCTTCGATGAAATCTCTTTCCTCAACTGCAAGTTCTCTGAACGCAAGGTCATCCGCATAGACCGCATCGACAAGATTGTGGTTTCTGCCGTCAAGCAGAGCCACAAGGCTTGGAAACCTGTAGTCAACGAACTGCAGAACTTTAAAGATTTTATTACGGCTCCCCGCAATGGCAGAAAGTTTATCTGCCATTGTTATGAGGAGATAGAAAAGAAAGACTTTTTTGCCGAGATTTCCAAGTCATGCCCAACTGATGATTCTGCCGGAGCAGCCCAGGAGGGTACTGATGACATCACCGTGCTGGTAGGACCTGAGGGCGATTTCTCTATCGATGAGGTGAGACTGGCCCTGGAAAACGGATATGAGAGTGTTTCGCTTGGCACCAGTCGCCTCCGTACGGAAACAGCAGGATTGGTGGCTGTCAACATGTGCCATCTGGCAAGAGCTTTATAATATTTACTAGTGTGATGAAAAGATTGTATAAGAGTTTGATGTTCATGTGCTTGGCTGTCGTATTGGATTGCTGAGCTCATGCTCGGGCACTGACTATCTCAATGCCATTCCAAAGAAAAGTACTGCGCTCATCTCTGTTGACATGCAGCAGATGGCATCCGGCAAAAGCGATGAAGACAAGGCGGGAATGCTAAAGTCTCTGCTGCACGTTGAGGATGCATCGAAGTGTGGCATCGACATCTCAGAGAAGATATTCCTCTTTGAGAGTGCTGATGGCAACCTCGGACTTTGTGCCAAGGTGAGCGATGAGGGCGATGTTGAAGACTGGCTTGCTTCGCTTGCCAAACAGCATATCGCTACAGAGGTGAAGGAGCGCAAAGGCTTTCATTTCTCTGTATTGAAAAATTCGTGGCTGGTCGGCTTTTCTGATCAGGCACTCCTCGTTATGGGACCGGTTGTAGCCGATGCGCAGGCCCAGCTCCAGCAGCAGATGGTGAAATATCTGAAGGCTGATGAGGACGAAGGTATTACCGCATCGCCTATGTTCGAGCGACTGGAAACCATCACTTCGCCTATGGCTATGGTGGCTCAGGCTCAGGCGCTGCCGGAGAAGTTCGTAGCTCCATTTACCCTTGGCACGCCTAAGGATACCGACCCTTCGCAGGTAGTGATTGCTGCTGAGATGGACGTGAAAGACGGTATCCTGCAGGTGAAGGGAGAAACCTTCTCCTTTAATAAAGAAATATATGAGGCCCTGAAGAAGGCGGCTCAAACCTATCGTCCGATTAAAGGCAGCTACGTCAAGTCGATGCCTGCTGATGCCCTGGCGGGTATCTTCATGAACGTAAAGGGCGAGCAGTTCCTGCCGATGATGCAGAGCAACCGCAGCCTTCAGACCCTCCTGATGGGTATCAACCAGGCTATCGATATGGATAATATCATCCGTAGTGTGGATGGGGATATGGCTATCGTGTTGCCTTCGCTTACGGATAACAATATGCAGATGACGATGGCTGCTAAACTGTCGCATGCCAAGTGGTTGGGTGATGTTGATTATTGGAAAACTTCATGTCCGGCTGGTGCGAAGATAGCCAATTGGGGCAAGAATGCTTACTTCTATACCGACGGCAAGACCTCGTTCTATTTCGGTGTGACGGATGACAAGCAGTTCTTTAGCGGAAGCGACCAGCTGATGGCGCAATATGCCGTGAAACCAAGTAATCATCCGATAGATGCAAAGATTCAGAAACTCATCGTCGGTCAGAAACTGGCTATGGTCATCAATCTCGCCAAGAGTTCTGATAGTGACGGCTCGGGCAAGGATGATGCCATCTCTACCGTAACCGGTCTGCTCACCCCTGTCTTCGGAAATCTTACTTCGGTGGTCTATACTTTAAAGGTAAAAGATTAAACATTAAACATAAAAAAAGTGGAAAAGATTCAGCTTCATTCCGTTCTCCCACAGGTTTTTGCCCAGCGCAACGACCTGGATTCGGAGATATGGAAGCAGGATGTTACCTTCGAGAAAGGTCATCTTTATCTTATCGAGGCAGAGAGTGGCAGCGGAAAGAGTACTTTCTGCAGCTATGTGCTCGGCTATCGTCACGACTACAGCGGAAGCGTGATGTTCGACAATGATGTTACCGCCAACTACAAGGTGAAAGACTGGGTAGAGATGCGCAAAAAGCACATCAGCCATCTCTTTCAGGAACTCCGTCTCTTCCCTGAGCTTACTGCCCTGGAGAATGTAGAAATTAAGAACAAAATAATCGGATTCAAGACGCGTGAGCAGATTCTTAAATGGTTTGAGATGCTCGGTATTGCTGATAAGGTAGATGCCAAAATCGGCAGAATGTCGTTCGGACAGCAGCAGCGTGTGGCAATGATGCGTGCGCTCTGTCAGCCTTTCGACTTCATTCTGGCTGATGAGCCTATTAGTCACCTCGACGACAACAATTCGCGCATCATGGCAGATATCATGATGACCGAAGCGAAGGAGCAGGGGGCTGGCGTCATTGTAACCAGTATCGGTAAGCACATGGGCTTGCCCTACGAGCACGTGTTTAAACTTTAGTAAAGTTAATAGTTGGCAGTTTATAGTTTATAGTTAATAGCAAGTTTGCTATAAACTGAAAATTATAAATTATAAATTTAAAATTTAAAATGAATCTCGTTTGGAAATTATTGCGTCAGCATATCAGCATACCTCAGTTTGCGGGCTTTGCCTTCGCCAATCTCTTCGGTATGCTCATCGTTCTTTTCGGCTTCCAGTTTTATCAGGACGTGCTGCCTGTCTTCACTCAGGAAGACAGTTTCATGAAAGCCGACTACCTCATCATGAGCAAGAAGATAGGTATGGGAAATACCATCAGCGGCCGTTCCAATATCTTCTCGGGTTCTGAAATCGATGAAATCGGAGACCAGAAAGTTTGTGAAGAAAATAGGAAAATTCACCTCTACTGAATATAAGGTAGATGCCCAGATGGGTGTAAACGGCGTGAACGTTCTAAATAGCGAACTCTTCTTCGAGAGTGTGCCTGACGGTTTTGTTGATGTGCCGCTCAAGAACTGGAAATATACGCCGGGAACTCAGGAGGTGCCAATCATCCTCCCGCGTACCTATATTAATATGTATAACTTCGGTTTCGCCCAGAGTCATTCGCTCCCTAAAATCAGCGATGGACTGATGGGCATGATTGATTTCAATATCCAGATTCAGGCTGGTGGCAAGAAAGAGCAGTTCAAGGGAAAGGTAATCGGTTTCTCTTCGCGACTCAACACCATCCTTGTTCCACAGGCATTTATGGACTGGAGTAACCAGGAATTTGCGCCAAACCAGAAGAGCGATCCTAACCGCCTCATCGTAGAGGTAGGAAACCCAGGAGACGAGAACATCACTAAATACCTGGATGATAATGGTTATGAGGTAGAGACAGACAAACTGGATGCAGAGAAGACTACCTATTTCCTCCGCATGATGGTATCGATGGTGATGATTATCGGTTTGGTTATCTCTGTCTTGAGTTTCTACATTCTGATGCTCAGCATCTATCTGCTGGTACAGAAGAATTCTTCTAAGTTGGAGAATCTTCTTCTGATAGGTTACAGTCCGAACAATGTAGCTAAGCCATATCAGGTGCTCACCATCGCGCTGAACATCGTGGTACTCATCATCGCGTGGATCATCCTCTTCTTCCTCCGCGATTACTACATGGCTTCATCGAAACCCTCTTCCCTGATATCGACGAGGGCACCATGCTCCCAGCCATCGCCCTGGGTCTGTTCCTGTTCCTGATAGTTTCTATCCTGAACATCGTAGCCATCCGGCGCAAGGTAATGAGCATCTGGCAGCGAAAGGAGTAAGGCACCTAGCCCTCGCTCTAGCAGCAAGTAGTAAGGTTTGAATAAGGTGTAAGTTAAGAGCAAGGAAGTAAGTTAAGAGCTAGGTGTAAGGGAGCCTAGCCTCCGTTCCAGACGATTCCATCGCCTGTCATAAAAGCTCAGTCCCCCGCTTTTAGCCTCCAGAAAAAACTATAAGCAACCCCCCGTTATAAAATAACAAATTAAAGGAAATCTGCGTTATTTGCTTAACGCAGATTTTTTTTATGTTATAAAACACATTTTTTCATGCTGTTGTAACACTTATATCGAATTTTTTGTTTAATTTTGCACCCGTAATAGATATTTGGGGGCTATTCCCCCGTATTATTAATTAATTTTTAAAAAAAAGTATGCTGAAAAGATTGCATTTACTTCTGGCTTTGTTCATCCTGACGGTGAACGCTGCAATGGCTCAGATTACCACTTCAGGCATTAGTGGTAAGATTTCTTCCAATGGCGAAACCGTTATTGGTGCTACAGTTACTGCTACACACCAGCCATCTGGTACTGTGTATCGTGCTGTAACAAATGTAGATGGTCGCTATACTATTCAGGGTATGCGTCCAGGTGGTCCTTACAAGGTAAGTATCTCTTATATCGGATATAAGGACAAGGTTTTCAACAATGTCAGTCTGAACTTGGGTGAAAGCCAAAATCTCTCTTGCTCTCTTCAGGAAGATGCCAAGCAGCTTCAGGAGGTTGTTGTTTCGGGTAAGGCTGGTCTGAATGGTACGAAGACCGGTGCGGCCATGAGTATCAATGCTCAGCAGATAGCTGATATGCCTTCTATCTCGCACAGTATTGCGGATGTGGCTCGCCTGAATCCACAGCTTACTACAACGGGCAGTCTGGTTCTATGTCATTTGCCGGTATGAACAACCGTTATAATTCATTCCAGATTGATGGTGTGATGAATAACGACGTGTTCGGTCTTACTGCTAATGGCAGTAATGGCGGTCAGGCTGGATCTCAGCCTGTTTCTATGGAGACTATTGACCAGATTCAGGTAAATATCGCTCCTTTCGATGTTCGCCAGGGTGGTTTTACCGGTGGTGCCATCAACGCGGTAACTAAGAGCGGTACCAATGAATTCCATGGAAGTGGCTATTTCTATGGAAACAACCAGGATTTGGTAGGTCGTCATTATAAGAATATGGATGGTACCTATGCTCAGCCTTATGATGATGAGAAGGAAACTTTGTTCGGATTTACGCTCGGTGGTCCAATCATCAAAAACAAACTCTTCTTCTTCGCAAACTATGAGAATTCAGAAAAGTCGTACCCAACTCAGTATACCATCGATTCTCCAGATGTTAAGTTTAATCCGGATTTGGCTAAGAAGTTGATGTCTAAGATTTATGACTTGGCTAACCGTCAGGGGTATGATTATGCAACTTCATGGGCAGATAAGGATAAGAACGTGAAGAGCCAGAAAGCTGGTTTGAAGTTGGATTGGAATATCAACGAGTTCAACAAGTTCTCTGTACGTTGGAGTTATGTTGATGCTAAGCAGACGCTTGGTCTGGGTGGTATTGCTACATTGAATACTACCGACCACTTGTATGATTTCAAATCTAAAACTCATTCTTTCTCAGCAGAGTTGCAGAGCCGCATCTCTCCAAACTTGAGCAATGAGGCACGTGTATCTTACGTTCGTGTTCGTGATGAGCGTACTTCTGGTCAGCCAGCGCCATCTATCACTATCTATAAGGTAGGAAATGGTACCATGAATATCGGTAATGAATATTCCTCAATGGCTAATGCCTTGAATCAGGACATTTATACCCTCGAAGATAACTTTACATGGTTCAAGGGGAATCATACACTGACTTTCGGTACACATAATGAGCTTTACAAGTTCTCTAACCTCTTCCTTCAGAATCTCTATGGATGCTATTATTTTGATAATTCTAACGATTTTCTGAATTATTATAAAGGTTGTGGAGCCGATGGTTTTGGAGGTGATGGTAAGTATATCAAGAACTTCTACTTCACACAGGCTAATGTTGAGGTGACTGGTAATCCTCGTTGGGCACCAGAGTTTAGCGCAGCTCAGCTGGGCTTTTATGTACAGGACAAGTGGGATGTGACAGACAGCTTCCAGCTCACCTATGGTCTCCGTATGGATATGCCTCTGTTCTTTGATACTCCTGCCGAGAATGCTAAGTTCAATGAGTGGGCAGCAGGTAAGGGATATGGTTTCAAGACCAATCAGAAACTTGCCAGTACACCAATGTGGAGCCCTCGTGTAGGTTTCCGTTGGGATATTGAGAAGAACCGCAAATATATCCTTCGTGGAGGTATCGGTGTATTCACTGGTCGTATTCCTTTCGTCTGGTTGAGCAACAACTTTACGAATACTGGTGTGCAGACATCTTCTTACTCTGCAAAAAATAATTCTGCTGTGCAGCTCATCATGGATCCTAACAAGCAGACTCAGAATGCAGATAATCTGAAGGCTACCGGTAGCCAGCTGATCAATGTGTTTGACAAGGATTTCAAGTTCACTCAGACTATGCGTGTTAACCTTGGTTTCGATTTCAATCTCCTGGGTATCGACTGGACTGCTGAGGGTATCTTCAGCAAGAGTCTGAATGATGTTTATTACAAGAACTTGGCTTATGAGGAGTCTGGTAAGACCTTGTCTCAGACCTCTTACATGAACTGGGATAACCGTCCTCTTTATACAAAGGTGGCAGATGCTAAGTCGTTTACCAACATCTATGCAATGTATAATACCAGCAAGGGCTATAGCTACAGCCTGTCTTTGTCAGCAGCTAAGCACTTTGCGTTCGGTCTTGATCTGAATGCATCTTATACATTCACTCACTCAGAGTCTGTAAGCAGTATGACCTCATCTGTTGCTCAGAGCAACTGGCGTAATACTCATACTTATCGCTTCTCAAACAACCCGGAGTTGGCTAATAGTGGTTATAATGTGCCTCATACAGTGAAGGCTTCTGCTTTCTATCACTTCAACTGGGGAGCAAACAAGTTGTTTACCACTACAGTAGGTCTTATCTACCAGGGTCAGAGCGGTTCTCCTTACTCTCTCGTTTATAGTGGAGATATCAACGGAGATAATGGTACAAGTAATGACTTGATTTTCATCCCTACAGATGCGCAGGTAGACCAAATGCAGTTCTTGGGTACAGATGCTTATACTGCTGAGCAGCAGCGTGCTAATTTGAAGCAGTGGCTTGCTACTACTCGTTATGTGAAGGATCATCGTGGTGAGTACTTCGAACGTTATGGTGATAACTTGCCATTCGAGAGTCATTTCGACTTCCACTTCGGTCAGAAGTTCGGTATCCGTACAGGCAAGTATGTACATGCTTTGGAATTTACTCTGGATATCATGAACGTGGCTAACCTCCTGAACAAGGATTGGGGCCGTACCTTCAGTAGTGGTTATAACAGCGAGTTTGTTTCTCCTATCACGTACAAGGGTGATGGTGTATTCCAGTTCGCTAACCCATCAGATATGCCTCTCAAGTATCCTAGCTCATACTACAGCCGCTGGCGTGGCCAGGTTGGTTTGAAGTATACATTCTAAGGTATATACGAATCGAGATTAACAAAGATTTTGTATAAACAATAAAAGGGTATGAAGAAAGTTTAGATAATAGTTGGCGCATATCAGTTGTTATGCAAGCGCACACAACAGCTGTTGTGCATGCGCATATCAGCTGTTATGCAAGCGCACAACAGCTGTTGTGCGACCGGAGATACTAACTATCTCAAAAACTTATGTTATATTTTCTAACAACATATATTATCTTTTCAGACAACATATCATTAATATAAAAAGAGGGTGAATCATAAGTAAATGATTCACCCTCTTTTTGGTTTTATAAGAACAAGTCTTTCTTTGGCATGTTTGCCATATATTTCTTTCTCAGTTTCTCGAAGAAAGCCATTGTATCGTTAGAGAAACCATGTCCCTTCCAGGTGGATGTGTTCGTGATGAGAATCCAGCATTGGTTATCCGGATATTTCAAGACGATGGCTGATGTGCCAGCCAGTGAACCGGTACGAATCCATGGTTTGTTGCTCTTTGGCGTATAGTTCCAGCCGATAGAGTATTGGTGGTCGGCCTGCTCGCGCGTCATAAACTCGATACTCTTCTTACTGAGGATATCCTTGACATGTGGCAAACCATCGATGCTGGCAATAAAGCGGCTCAACTCTGCAGTCGAACCACACCAGGCACCTGCACCTGAAAGGCGTGGAAGGTCGGTATCTCCATAGCATTTCTCTACCAGTCTTCCACTGTTGTTATATTCGTATACCGGAATACTTCCTCCATGCATGTAGTACTTCGTCTCGTTAGGTCTGCGGTCCTTTAAGTAAGTTCCCGCAATGTGCATGTCGTAGCAGCCGGCTGGGTGGAGCACATACTTCTGCATGAAGTTTTCATATTTCATTCCGCTCTTCTTTTCTATAATCATGGAGAGAATCATGTAGCCTAGATTGCTGTAGCATTTGCCTTCGCCAGGAGTATAGCCCAAGTGGCGCTTCAAGAGAATCTTGAGCAGGGTAGGGTGATCAGGTGGCGTTTTGAGATGGTTCTGCATCATGATGTAGCGGGTGGAAGATACCGGGTCACCGGCATAATTGTTGAAACCAGCCTGATGGCGCAGCAACTGTTCTACGGTGATGTCGTAATATCGCTTGTCCTTGATACTGTTGTTGTAAACGGTATCGCGCAGGATTCCCTTTTCGCCAAACACCTTCTCGTTCAGCTTGAGTTTCTTCATCTCCTGCAACTTCATGATACCTACGGCTGTAATCAGTTTCGATACAGAGGCGAAGCGCATCAGCATGTTAGGCTCCATTCTGATGCCTCGCTCCTTATCCGCCATTCCGAATCCGCGGGCATAGAGTAGCGAGTCGTTGCGGGTGATGACGAGTTGGGCTCCATTGATTTCCCATCTCTTGAGATACCTTTCTATTACCGAGTCCATCTCATGATATTCCTTCCCCTCTGTCAGGGCATTTGAGATGGAATCGTTGATGTGAACCTTAGGGAGCGAATCTGCCGCCTTGTTCTTATCTGATGCTGATGTACAGCGAGATACACAGCTGTGTGTAGTCCATCCTACGATTGCTGTAAAGGTAAGCAATATGATTGCTATGCGTTTTTTTCTTAGTCGTCGTGCCATTTTATTTAATTTTTCTTATGCAAAGATAATGCAATCTTCTCAAATAACAAAACATTGAAAATATATTTAAATTTATTTTGTATTGTCTATGAATTATCGTACCTTTGTACCCAGTTATAAAGAAAAACAATGAAGAAGGTATTTAAAAAAGGATATTAAGATCCATATTCTATATAGTAGTCATGTCGGTTCTGGCATTCCTGCCCGACTTCTGGCTTTGGCACATCGGGGTGAGTGAGTGGCCTTTGCTGCTAGCCATCTTATGGTGGGTTCCCTCGTTGTTACTTGTTCTTGCCGAAGTGGGGTTGCAGATGGGGTTCTTCCATAAGTTGTCAGTCCGTGTACTCTTTACTACCATACTTTTCTCGGCATTCCCTAAGGTTGTCTTCATCCTGTTCGATGCATTTCTTCCTTGGTTTTTTGCTCTGATTCCAGCTTTGGGTGTAATGGGGTGGTTTGCCTTCGGCTTTATAGAGGGTTGGAAGCGGTTAGAACTGAAACATATTACCTTTACCTCGCCCGATTTGCCACCTTATTTTGATGGTTACCGTCTGGTACAGATTACCGACTTTCATCTCGGTTCGTTTCCTCCCGGCAATGATTTCGTGCAGAAGGTGGTGGATGCGACCAACAATGAAGAACCCGATATGATTCTCTTTACGGGCGATCTGGTCAATAACCAAGCCAGCGAAGTGGAGCCTTATCTGGATACGCTGGGGCAGCTTCATGCGTCAGATGGCATCTATTCTATCTGGGGAAATCATGATTATTGTGAATATGGCAACAATCATTCTATTGGCGCTTTGAAGAGAAACCGCCGTATGCTTTATGGTTATCAGGAAAGTTTGGGGTGGCATCAGCTGATGAACGAACATCATGTGGTGAGTCATGGTATGGCATCTATCGCTGTAATAGGCGTAGAGAATCCCGGTCAGCCTCCTTTCACCAATCGTAGTAATCTGAAGAAAGCGATGAAGGGGTTGAATCCAGATATGTTTAAAATCCTCTTGAGTCATGACCCTCATCATTGGCGCAGAGAAGTAGTTGGTAAGAAGATACAACTTACTCTGGCGGGACATACTCATGCCGGACAATTGAAAATAGGTAAATGGACGCCTGCCCGCATGGCTTTCAAAGAGTGGGGCGGAGCTTACCGGATTGGTGAGCAGATGCTCTATGTATCATCGGGTATTGGTGGTTCTTTCCCTTTCCGCCTAGGCGCATGGCCTGAACTGACAGTTATCACGCTGAAACGTGATTTATAGTTCTTAAAGATAACGTAACTGGTGTTTAAGTGTTAACATATAGTTAAATATTAGCCGCTTGAACCATTGTGATGAAAAAAACGTGTTAAAAATTTGGTGGTTCGAATAAATGTTGTACCTTTGCACTAGTTTTCGCATATATTTGGGCAAATGGGGGGTGTCGTGAGATTGTACTCCATTTGTTTTTTGAAACAAGGCGAAAATACTTCACATCAGAAGTAGCTGTTCACATTTAAAATTTTATATTTTATATTTAATATTGATAATAATGAAGATTCCTGTAGAAGAACAATATAAATACGTAAAACTTACTCTCCCGGATGGAAGCAAGGCTGAAGGTCAGGCTGTCTTGTTGCATGCCTGTTGTGCACCTTGTTCGGCGGCTATCGTAGAATGTATGCTTCGTAATGGTATGAAGCCTACTGTATATTTCAGTAACAGTAATATCTATCCTCAGCAGGAGTATGATGTTCGTAAACATGAACTGAAACGATTTCTGGAAGCCCAGAATGTACCTTATGTAGAGGATGAGTATGATCATCATGAGTGGCTTTCTGTTATTAAGGGTTTAGAGGATGAGCCCGAGCGTGGCAGCCGTTGTTCTGTCTGCTTTCAGTTCCGCCTCTCTCATGCAGCCAAGTATGCGCAGGAGCATGGATTTCACCTTCTCACTACCACGTTGGCATCTTCGCGCTGGAAGAATATCAGGCAGATAGATACTGCCGGTCATCTTGCCGTTGAGGCTTATCCTGATGTAGAATGGTGGGATATGAATTGGCGGAAGGGCGGTTTGCAGAATCGCCGAGGTGAACTCTTGAGAATCAATGAATTCTATAATCAGTTATATTGTGGTTGCGAATTCAGTATGAGATAAATGAAAAAGGCCAGGACATCACGCCCTGGGCTTTTTTATAAGAATCTGTGAAATCTGTAGTGTTTAAGAAAGACCAGTAATCTCACCGTTTACTACATCAATGCGCTCAGCCTGTGGGCTCTTTGGTAAGCCCGGCATACGCATGATAGGACCAGCGATGACTACAATCATCTCGGCACCCATATTTACGGTGATGTCGCGAACGTGGAGTTCGAAACCTTCTGTAGGACCGTATGCCTTGGCATCGGTAGAGAAACTGTACTGAGTCTTGGCAATACAGATAGGGAACTTTTCAGCACCCAGTTTCTTGATCTCTTCAATCATCGCCTTGGCAGAATCGCTCAATGTCACGCTGCCTGCTCCGTAAAGATTGAATGCAACCTTTTCTATCTTCTCCTCAACGCTATCGTTATCATCGTAAGCAAAATAGAGAGGGGCTGATGGACGCTCGTCAATGGTCTTCACTACGAGGTTGGCAAGTTCAATGGCACCGTTTCCGCCTTCGGCAAAGGCGCTGTTTACGGCGAAACCGCAATCCATCTCCTCGCAATGCTTGCGCAATACTTCAATTTCTTCATCTGTATCGGTTGCAAACTTGTTGAATGCAATCACTACTGTCTGACCAAAGCTCTGCAGGTTCTTTACGTGCTTGTCGAGGTTCCAGTAACCGGCTTCCATACCTGCGATATTTGGCTTCTTGATATCTTCCAGAGCTACACCACCATGCATCTTCAACGCCTGGAGGGTAACAACGAGAACAGTGAGGTCTGGTTGCAAACCTGTCTTGCGGCATTTGATGTCATAGAACTTCTCTGCACCGAGATCTGCACCGAATCCTGCCTCTGTAATAGCATAGTCGCCATACTCAAGAGCAGCAGCAGTAGCCATGACGGAATTGCAGCCATGAGCAATGTTGGCAAAAGGACCGCAATGAACAAATGCCGGTGTACCCTCTGTTGTCTGAACCAGATTTGGCTTCAAAGCATCGAGAAGAAGAGCTACGATACTGCCACCTACACCCATATCCTTTACGGTAAATGGCTTGTCATCCTCGGTGATGCCCAGGAGAATATTATCGATACGGCGACGAAGATCATCGATGCTTGTTGCGAAACACATGATAGCCATAATCTCAGAAGCTGGCGTAATATCGAAGCCTGTCTCTGTCTCGATGCCGTTCTTATCTCCTATACCGGTGATGATGCGGCGCAAGCCTCTATCGTTCACATCCATGACGCGACGCCAAAGAATCTTCTTGAGTTTGAAACCCTCTGCTTCGTGCTGGAAACGGTAATTGTCCAGAAGGGCAGAGATCATGTTGTTGGCCTCTGTGATGGCATGGAAATCGCCAGTGAAATGGAGATTAATCTTATCCATAGGCAAAACCTGGGCATAACCGCCACCTGCAGCACCACCCTTCATGCCGAAGCAAGGACCCAGAGATGGTTCGCGAAGAGCCACTACAGCCTTCTTGCCAATCTTCTGCATACCCAGGGCGAGACCCACGGATACGGTGGTCTTGCCATTACCAGCCTTGGTAGGACTGATAGCGGTAACGAGGATGAGGTGATGGTTCTTAAACTTGTTTATGTCAATTCTGGCCGTAGTAATCTTAGCGATGTAACGGCCGTAGTTTTCCACTTGGTTTTCGTGAATTCCAAGTTCTGCTGCCACTTCATTGATAGGGCGCAATTTTACCGATTTAGCTATTTCAATATCTGTTAACATAAAATAAATAGTTTTATGGTGCAAAGGTACAGAAAAGTATTCATATATTAAAATAAGAAAGTATAAAAAAACAAAATAAAAAAAGGAAGACTTTCCCCATTTTCAAATGACGAAGTTTAAAAAAGGTAAATTGTAGGATTTTGTCGTGTGAATGTAGTACCTTTGCAAGCGAATTTATATTTTATAGTACGTATGAACAAGTCTTTAGCATTAGCTCATTTTCAGACGAGCTTTCAGTTTATCACGCATCAGAACGAACGCTTCTCTTATCTCGAAGGAGCCTATCTAGCACTTATCGGAGGATGTGATTGGATTCAGCTTCGCATGAAAGGTGCTACCGATGAAGAGGTTGAGCCTATAGCCCGTAAGTTAAAGTTGGCTTGCGAGGGTGCCGGTGCAACTTTTATCCTCGACGACCGTGTAGAACTGGTGAAGAAGTTACAGATAGATGGTGTACATCTTGGGAAGAATGATATGCCGGTTGATGAGGCCCGTAAGTTCCTGGGTGATGAATTCATTATCGGAGGCACAGCCAATACTTTTGATGATATTCGTCGTTTGCATGAACAGGGGGCTGACTATATCGGTTGTGGTCCGTTCCGCTATACTACTACCAAGGAGAAACTCTCTCCGGTGTTGGGTATAGAAGGTTATCGCCAGATTATTGAGCAGATGAGGGAGAATAAAATCTCTCTGCCTATGGTAGCCATCGGAGGTTTGACTCCAGACGATATAGATCCGCTTGCAGAATTGGGCATCGGTGTGGCAATGAGCGGTACCATCCTGAATGCGGAGAACCCTGTTACCATGACACGTCAGATTCATGACAAGTGTTTCGGATTATTCATCGAAAATCTCAATCACTTTTTTGAGAATCAGTAGAATGATACTCATAAATGATGATTTTTCATAGATAAGAGAAGAAAGTTTCGGTTTTCTTCTCTTTTCTCATTTTATTGTCGTAACTTTGCACCTGCATTGCAAAACTGTTGCAAGACAATTACAAATAATGAATTTAAAAGACATGAAATTAAAAGTGGGAATTAACTTAGGATATATAGGAAAAACAGATGCTGTTGGAAAGAACGATAACATCATGATATACGCACCTTCAAATAAAGGTGCTTAAAAACCCGGGCACAAACGTGTTCGGGCTTTTTAATTTTACTATATATAAATAGGTGTAAAACCAACTCAAAATAGATAGTGTGTGCAAAATATATAATTATTAACTTTATAAAAAAAAGGTATCAAAATGATGAAAACAGAATGGAGAGGTTTCAAAGGAAACATGTGGCAGAGTGAAGTGAATCTTCGTGATTTCATTCAGAACAACTACACTTGTTATGACGGCGATGAGTCGTTCCTTGCAGAACCAACTCAGGCAACTAACACCCTTTGGGGTATGTTGAAGGAACTCCAGAAGGAGGAGCGCGCCAAGGGTGGTGTGCTTGATATGGAAACAGAAATCGTTTCAGGATTGACAGCTTATGGTGCTGCTTATATCGGTGAAGGTACAAAGGATTTGGAGAAAGTGGTAGGTCTTCAGACTGATAAGCCTTTGAAGCGTGCCTTCATGCCTTACGGTGGTATCAAGATGGCGGAGCAGGCTTGTACAACATATGGCTATCAGCCATCAGAGAAGCTCCACGAAATCTTCCACAAGTATTGCAAAACTCATAATGATGGCGTATTCGATGCTTATACTCCAGAGATGAAACTCGTTCGCCATAACCACATTCTTACCGGTCTTCCTGATACTTACGGTCGCGGCCGTATCGTAGGTGACTACCGTCGTGTGGCTCTTTATGGTATCGACTTTCTCATCGAGGAGAAGAAGAACGACCTCGCTAACATGGGCGACCGTGAGATGATCGACGACGTTATCCGTCTTCGTGAAGAGGTTGCTATGCAGATCAAGGCGCTCAAGGGCTTGAAGGAGATGGCTCAGATGTATGGTTACGACATCTCTCAGCCTGCTAAGAACGCTCGTGAGGCTGTTCAGTGGTTGTACTTCGGTTACCTCGGAGCTGTAAAGACTCAGAATGGTGCTGCGATGTCTGTAGGCCGTATCTCTACATTCCTCGATATCTATATCCAGCGCGACTTGAACGAGGGTACTCTTACCGAGGATGAGGCTCAGGAGCTCATCGACCACTTGGTCATGAAGTTCCGTATGGTTAAGTTCGCCCGTATCCCTTCTTACAACGAGCTCTTCACCGGCGACCCAGTTTGGGCTACTCTCGAAGTAGCTGGTATGGGTCAGGATGGCCGCTCAATGGTTACCAAGAACGACTTCCGTTTCCTCCACACATTGGAGAACATGGGTCCTTCACCAGAGCCAAACTTGACTGTACTCTATAGCTCTCGCTTACCAAAGGCATTCAAGCACTACGCTTCTCTCATTTCTGTAAAGACAAGTTCTATCCAGTATGAGAACGATGACGTAATGCGCCCAGTTTGGGGTGACGACTATAGCATCTGCTGCTGTGTATCTGCTACACAGACAGGTAAGGAAATGCAGTTCTTCGGTGCACGTGCCAACTTGGCTAAGTGCTTGACCTACGCTGTATCTGGCGGTGTTGATTCAAAGACACGCGAGCAGTGCGGTCCTAAGTATCGCGCCGTTGAGGGTGATGTATTGACATACGAGGAGTTCATGCCACGTTTCATGGATATGATGGACTGGTTGGCTGGCGTTTATGTGAAGACATTGAACCTCATCCACTACATGCACGATAAGTACTTCTACGAGGCAGCAGAGTTGGCGCTCATCGATACAGATGTTCGTCGTACTTTCGCTACAGGTATCGCTGGTTTCAGCCACGTGGTTGACTCTATCTCAGCTATTAAGTATGCCAAGGTTAACATCATCCGTGATGAGACCGGTTTCCCTCTCAGCTTCAAGACCGAGGGCGACTTCCCACGTTACGGTAACGATGATGAGCGTGCTGATGAGATTGCAGTATGGTTGCTCAAGACCTTCATGAACATGATCAAGAAGCATCATACATACCGCAATTCTGAGCCTACTACATCTATCCTGACTATCACATCAAATGTAGTATATGGTAAGTTCACCAGCAACATGCCTGATGGTCGTCCAGCCGGTGCTCCATTGGCTCCAGGTGCTAACCCATCTTACGGTGCAGAGAAGAACGGTCTTTTGGCTTCATTGAACTCAGTAGCTAAGTTGCCATACGAGTATGCCCTCGATGGTATCTCTAATACTCAGACCATCAGCCCTGGTGCTCTCGGACATAACGACGAGGAGCGTGCCCAGACATTGGTAGGTGTATTGGACGGTTACTTCAACCAGGGTTCTCACCACCTGAACGTGAACGTATTCGGTATCGACAAGCTCAAGGATGCGATGGAGCACCCAGAGAAGGAAGAGTACCAGAACTTTACTATCCGTGTGAGTGGTTACGCTGTTAAGTTCATCGACTTGACACGTGAGCAGCAGCTCGACGTAATCGCTCGTCAGGCTCACGAGAGACTCTAATCAATTAGAAGAATAAATATTGCCCGCTAGATTTTCTTTCCGAGGATATTTAGCGGGCATTTTTCAAAAAGATAAAATAATATGGGTGTATTTCTTTTTTTAGGTGTTATAGCCTTATTTATGAGTCTTTTTGCATTGTGGGGAATATATGATCTTCGAAAGAATGCATAAAGGATTTGTTCACAGCATAGAGAGCTTTGGTTCTGTAGATGGACCAGGCATCAGATTTTTGATTTTCCTGCAAGGTTGTCCGATGCGCTGCCAGTTCTGCCATAACCCGGATTCTTGGAAGATGGGAGTAGGAGAGGAGTGGAGTGCCGATGACCTGCTGGATAAGGCAGAGCGATTCAAGAGTTATTGGGGTGACAAGGGCGGCATCACCGTAAGTGGTGGAGAAGCCCTGATGCAGATAGACTTTCTCATCGAACTTTTCGAGAAAGCCCATCAGCGTGGCATCAACACTTGTCTTGATACATCAGCGCAACCATTTAGGAAAGAGGGTGCTTTCTTCGATAAATTCGAGCGTCTGATGGCCGTTACTGATACTGTTCTTCTTGATATCAAGCATATCAACGATGAAGAGCATCGTAAACTCACCCGCCATTCTAATGTAAACATACTGGATTGTGCACGATATTTAAGCGAGATACACAAACCAGTATGGATTCGTCATGTCCTGATTCCAGGTATTACCGACAAGGATGAATACCTCTATCAGCTGCGTGATTTCCTCTCTACACTCTCTAATATTGAGCGTATAGATGTCTTACCTTATCATACGATGGGTATCTACAAGTATGAGAAACTAGGTATTGCCTATCCGCTGGAAGGCATAGATCCTCCTACTAGTGATCGCATAGCTCATGCAGAAGCAATCTTGCAAGAGGCACTTTAGCCTCTTGCAAGACTGCTTAGATGAGCGTCTAGCGAACTGGTGAGACGGGCTTTGATGATAGGCTTTGTGATGTAGTCGTTTACTCCAAGCTCGTAGCATTCATCCACATTATCCTTGTTGCTTAACAGGGAAACCACGATGATGACCATTTCACTTTTCGAGTATTTAGAGCGTACATGGTCTATTACGTCCCACCCATTTACATTTGGCATCATCAAGTCGAGCAGTATCACGTCCGGCTTGAATGAGTCAATCAGTTCAATGGCTTCTTTTCCGCCATTTGCAGTTTTCACGTCGATGTCGAAGTCCTTTATCATTTCAGAGATAGTTTCTATGTTTTCTGAAATATCATCGACGATTAGCACTTTGTTCTTTTCCATCTTTCACTGGTTATTATATAGGTTCTTTCCGATCTTGAAGATCTAGTTTCTTGGCTTGTGAATGCCGTAGATGTCGCATATGAAACCTTTATCAGTGATTAGATTGTTCATATTGATATTGTCGAACATCTTGTGATGAGTACCGATTACCACAATCTGATACTCTTTTTCCAGAACTTTAGGATCATCTGTCACCTTGATGTTATATTCTTTTTTACTTCCTCTACATCTACCAATGAATCGTAGAGTGTGGTTTTGTAACCTGCTCCTACCAGGTTGATATAGAGATCGGCTACTTTTGTGTTTCTGATATCATCGCTGTCTGGCTTGAATGAGAAGCCGAGAATCAGCACGTTAGTCTCCGGAGCCTTGAACTTTCTGCTTTCAGATGCATTCTTTATCTTTCCTGCCATCCATACCGCCATCTGCTCGTTAACCTCGCGGGCTGTAGAGAGCAGCGATGGTACCACGTCAACCTCCTGTGCCTTGTTAATCAGGTAGTATGGGTCTACCGCGATGCAGTGGCCGCCAACGAGTCCTGGAGTAGCTGGCACGAAGTTCCATTTTGTGCTAGCTGCCGCCGTTACGTTTTCAATGTTGATGTTCATCTTGTCGAAAATCTTTTCCATCTCGTTGAAGAAGGCTATCTGTATGTCTCTCTGGCAGTTCTCCATCAGTTTACATGCCTCTGCTATTTTGATACTCTTCGCCCTGTAGGTGCCATGGGTAAGTACTGAAGCATAGAGGCTGTCGATGATAGCTGCTGCTTCGGGTGTAGAACCGCTGGTAACCTTCACGATGTTCTCTATGGTATGAACAGTATCGCCCGGGTTGATGCGCTCTGGCGAGAAGCCTACAAAGAAACTCTGGTTCAACTTCAATCCTGATGTAGATGCCAGTAATGGAGCGCAGACCTCTTCTGTCAGACCTGGGTAAACGGTACTCTCGTAGACTACGATATCACCTTCTTTCAGAATCTTGCCAACCTCAGCAGTTGCATTGCGCACGCAGCTGATGTCTGGTTTGTTCGATTTGTTCACCGGTGTCGGTACAGCGATGATATACACGTTACACTTCTTCAGGTCATCAATATTGCTGGTCAGTTTCAGTCCCTGTTCCAAAGCTTTGGATACAGGTCTGTTGTCTTTCATCGTGCTTTTGGCTAACTTGGCTACCTTCTCAGCTTTGATGTCATAACCCCATGTATCGTATTTCTTTGAGAATAAGCATGCCAGTGGAGTACCTACATACCCTAATCCTATTACTCCAATCTTAAACTCAAAAGACTTGTTTATCATATACTATATTGTTTATGTTTTATAATGTTATTTCTTTTATTGGGAGCTCCCTGCTGTATGTACGTTACAGCAAGTAACTCGGATCTTTTAGATCCCTTCGAGCTGAGCATAGCGTGAAGTCTTCTCAGGGTTCCAGGCGTCCTTGTATGAACGGCGGAAGAAAAGCTCTTGCAGATGAGCCGACAGACGGGCGATACGCAGGAAATAACCTGTATAAGGCGACATCAGTGGCAGATATCTGTAAAGGAACCACACGTCTTTCTTTCTTTCTGAAACCATCAGCACCAGGAGGAAGGCAAGCTGCGAGAAGCATACTCTGATAAAGTAGCCCAGCGCCAGCACCTCGATGATGTGCGTGTTAAACGTGATGGCGAGCTTGATGATATACCACAACCACAGGAAATTGAGGAAGCAGTCGAAAACTACACTCTCCATATTGGATAACCAGTTAAGGATACTCCAGTTCTTGGTAGGCAACAGAATGTCGGCATGCTTGCGTAGACGGAATCTCACGAGCGAGCGCGACCATCTGATGCGCTGATGATACAGCTTGTACCATTTGGTAGGCACATTGGTCATACAGATGGCATCTTCGGCAAATTTCACTTTATATCCGGCTTTGCGGATCTTCTGTGTCAGGTCACCGTCCAGTCCCGGTCCTATGTCCCAATATCCCACTTCCTTCAGCGTCTTTCTTTCGAAGGCTCCGAATGCTCCCGAGATGATGTGGTAGATACCCAGTTCGCTGGTTACGATACGTCCCACCTGTATTCGCTTCAGGTATTCGAAAGCCTGCAGCGATGAGCAGATGGTCTCCTTGTAGTTGCGCACTTTCACACATCCTCCTACGCCCTTTACCATTCCGTCGATGTAGAAGGGGAGTAGAATCTTCTCCAGTGCATCACGGTCGAGCGAAGAGTCGGCATCCAGACATACGATGTATTTGCCTCTTGCCATCTGGGCTCCATAGTTGCTGGCGGCAGCTTTACCGCCTCTTGTATCCAACCTCAGGTAGTGGGTGATATACCCGGCTCGGTAGAGGTCGTTGCAAATCAGTTTGGTGTCGTCGTCGCTACCATCGTCTACCACGATGATTTCGTAGTTGCGGTAGGTTTGCTCAGCCAGCGAGTTCACCATTTTGAATATATGTTTGCCTTCGTTCTTTCCCGGTACGAGGATGCTGATAAGCGGATTCTCGCGGTACAGGAAGAACTTGGCATATTCTTTCTCTTTATCTAACTGGTTTCTCTTCATCAGTCGGTTTCCGATTACGAGATATTCCAGGATATAATATCTTGGCATCTCGATGAAGAAGAGGAACCAGTAGGTATTCACGATACTGCTAAACGATAGCGTGCTGATCCAGTCGAAGAAATCGTTCAGATGTTCTGCTATGCTAAACATACGCTTTTCCCTTTCTTCTTGATGGCTTATCTCAGCACGGTGAGCGCCAAGAGGGCCATGATTATGAGTATACCTGCGATGGTGACAAGGATGGAAACGAGTTTCTTGTAGAGTACGATGCGCTTCTGTATCTTGTCGTTTTCATCTTCCTTCGGCTCCGTATCAAGCAGCTCTTCCTGCGGTTTCACCTCTTTCTCTTCTTCCTTCATCAGAGGTTCCTCTGAGTAGCGGCAGTAGTCGTCGGGAGTCATATCCACATATTGCAGTTTGTTGAAGAACTCGTCATAGTTGCTGGCGATGGTCTTCGCCTTGGTTTCCAGCATGCTGCAGATAATCTCGTCCGGTTCTATCGAGTTGGCCACCTTTCTGATGGCTATCGACATCTCCTTGCTCAGTTTCTGCTGGGCTTCTTCCACCGTTTCTTCCTGCTCATAGAGGGTAGAGGATACGTAGAAGATATTGTTGTTGTAAGACACCTTGTGATTGGAGAAGATTCTACAGAGCTTGCCCTGTATGCTTTCCTTTATCTTTACGGAATCCTTGTTTTCATCTATAATCCATATCTTGCCTACCATGACCGAGAGTTCATCCTTGCGGTAGGTTTCCATCAGTTGGCGTCGCAGTCGGTTCATCAGCAGATAATATTCCATGAAGTTATCATAGATGTTCACCATGTTGTTGAACATGATGTTGCCGCTGGTCAGCGTTCTGATACCTTCTTCCGTTATCTCGTAGTCCTCAATGTCTCGTGGCACCAGGGTATTTACCGGAAAGGTGCTCTGGCAGTAGCAGCAGGTTGCCTTGGTGATAGGCGAGGTAAACGAGTTCTCGCAGTCGTTGCAGGTATATACCACGGCTGGTCTGTCATAGTCAACACCGATGTGGCGCAGTTTCTTGTGACACTTCGGACAGATGAGCATACCGCCCACATTGTAGCTGCTTTCCGGCGATACGTTGGCGCAGCTGAAGTGGTGGATGATGTTCTGAATCTTCAGGTTCGAACTTCCGCACTTCGGACAGCACTCCGTATAGAGCAGGTGAGAGTGGTTGCACTTTGGACAGAGGTGCTCCTTGAGCAGGAAGCGGTGAATGCGCAGTGATCCGAACTCCACCATAGTGTCGATGAACATGAACATCTCGTTGAGATGGAAGAGACCCATACTGTGATAGTGCTCGAAGATTGGGTTGATATATCCCAAAGACGATTTCTCCAGCAGTCGGTGTCCCATGATTCGCTGGTCTCTTGAGAGCAGGTATCTCAGAATATTGGCAAAGAGCTGGTTAGGCTGTGTAGGATGGCTTGTTTCGCTTTTTACACCAAACTTCTGTCTTGCCATCTTGATTCTGTCAATAATCTCGTATACCTTTTCATTGTTCATGTCGCTCACATAGGCATCGACGATATAGTCGATGATCTGTTCCTTTCCCGATACCGCCGTATTGACGAATATCGGTTTGTAGCTACATTTCCACGATAAGATTGGACTGGCTCCAAACAGTATATCATGGAACGCATGCTCACTCTTCGTATTGATGTAAATACAATCGAAGTAGTCGGGCTGGATGTCCGGTGTCGAGTCGATATCTATATAGCTATCGATGGTGAGCACCATATCTCCACGTTTGTTTCTTCTAAGTCCAATCATTCTTTATTTCTTTTGTTCTTGATGATTATTGGTGTTGCTCGAAAACCTGTTGCTTCGCTCCACGTTTTCGTTCTTGCCCACTGGGACGGTGTACATCGGTAGTGGCTTCGGATCGAGCATGGCACCAATCTTGTTCACTCTTATTCTTACCGGCAGTCTGTTGCTCATTACCCATGCCGGAACTCTCTGGTTAGGGTTCAGGGTGAATACGGCAACCACTGCGTTGGCATCATGCGAGAAGTTACTCTGCAGATGCTTTGGTATTTCCTCTACTCTCAGACCTACCATCTGCAACTTAGCCTTCAGTTCCAGGTCTTTGTTGATGATGATGTCTGCATCGTCAGGGCTTTCCATATACTTCACCATGTCGTTTGGTACGTATGCGATTACGCCCAGATGGCAGTCTGCATAGTCGGTATGCTGGATAACCATCACCTCCTCGCTTTTGAACACCAGGGTTTTGTCGCTCGCATTGATTTTTGAGATGTAAGCATCGGCTGGTGCACAGCAGTAGTGTATCAGTCCCGGGTTGTAGATGCTTGTGTTGGAGTAAGGCATGGCAGCATTTGCTCTGCCGGCTCCTCTGCGGCTCATGAAGTTATAGGTGGTGTTCTTTGCCTGTGCGTAGATTTCCACCTTCTTAGCCTGCTTTCTCAATTCCTCTTCTACCTCGGCAATCTCGGCATCCAGTGCATTTCGCTTGGTGTTGTCGGTAAGGCCGTAGTAGATGTCCGAACTTTCAGAGGCTTTCTGTTTTCTCAGTTCGGCAAGTCGGGTACGCAGCACCGGAATCTCCTGCTGGGCGAGTTTAGCCTGTACCTCCATGTCGTGAGTCTCCTTTACGGCTGAAGGCAAAATGTTCGGGTCGTATTGGTTCACAATATTACCTAGCAGTACATAAGAGTAGAGCGTATCTCCCTTATGTACCACTTCACCCATTTCTTTGTTCACCTTAAGGATATAGATGTCGTCAACGGCACTGATACGGTTTTCATCGAGGGTTATATAACCGTCGAAGGTTGCCCATATCATACGAGTGACAATATAGTAGGCGGCAAGCACGATAACCAGCAGGAAGATCAGGGCAAAGACGATCTGCTGTCTGGCAAGGCGGTGACCCTGCGACTTCAGCAAGTCTGCCATCGCCTGTTCTTGTGGCGTGCCATTATATTGGAATTCATTCATATTCTGGTTTCCTTACATTCAAAGTTCTATTTCTTTGAAGATGTTGTTGTTGTCATAGATACTCACGGCTTTCTCGATATTGATGATAGCGAGTGCCCGGTTCTGCATCAGTTTGTACATACGCTCCATACTTTCCAGGAGTCCCGTATATTCGTCCATACGCATCAGATAGTTGTATCCCTGTTTCTGGTTCTGGTAGGCAAACCGCCGCATTTCTATATATTTGCCGGTCTGGTCTATATGGAAAGCCTCGGTGGCTATAGCCTTGTTCAGGTTGTCTATCTTCTTGAGCAGGATGCCTACCGACTGTTTTATTTCCTTCACATCGGTACCGCGGCTGCTGCGTATGATTTCCTTCTGGGTCTCCAGTGCCTGTCGTTTGCGTGGCGTTTCGTTCCAGATAGGTATGGTGAATCTCACGCCCACGTCGGCATTGTTCGAAATCTTGTTGTTGCTCTGCCAGTAACTCGACCATCTTGCGAATGGTGTGAGTCGGGTAGTGCTTAAATAGTTGGTCAGCTTGCTGTCGTTGTCAGCAATCTGTTCTTTCACCATCATGATGCGTGCATCCAGACTTTCCTGGTTCAGATGGTTCCAGAGGGCTGTTGTGTCTACCACAATCTTGGTTGGTTTGATGCGGTAGATAGGCTTGTTGCTGATATCTCTGTCTGTGCAAAGCACGGAGATGTCGTATTCAGCCTCCAACTTATCGTTCATCACTTTCAGCATCTTGTCGTTGCTGATTCGGTCTTTTTCCAGCATAAACTGGTACGCTTCGTTCATGATGTCGAGGTTGTCCAGTCTGTGTGCTATGACAGTACCGATATAGAAATTATATTGTTCGGTCAGCTCATCGGCTGCCTTTTCATAGATGTCTGCAGTTTGGCGCTTTTTTATTTGCAAGCGGTCGAGTTCATTGGCAAGAGCAATCTTTGTTCTTTTCTCCTTGCCTTGGTAGAACTTCGAGTTGATAATGTTCCAACCCAGTTCGGCTTGAACCTTCATCTTATATTTTGATACCTCTTTTGCATCGTCTTCATCAGAATCGAAGTACGAGTCAGGTCGGGCATAAAACTGTCCGGTCACTTCCAGACCGTTGTGTCTGTTGAGCGCTAGGTGCTCATGTGCAGTTTTCGACCAGAACAGTGAGTCGGTCTTATTGATATCAGCGTGATGCTGATTATTGAGTCCCAGTGCGATGACTGGTGATTTCACCCATATAGGGTTTTTGATGAGAGTGTCGAGTTGTGCGAAGCGCTGTTTAAAGTGTCTCAGTACATTATCGTTCTTCAGATTCTCATATACGAGCATCTTAGGGCTGAAACTTTTCGGCTTTTTGCCTTTCGTCTGAGCCGTAGCGCTTGGTGCTGCCATGAGAAGTAGCAGAGCTGTAGTTGAGTATAGTATTATTTTTCGCTTCATAATGAGTTATTAAACACGATGAATGCAGCTGCGAGCTGTTGCAGCTGCATTCATCTGGTGTCTTCTTGAGTTTTTTATTCTCTAGTATTTCTTATCTTGCTATTTGGTGCCATAGTCTGTATTTGATCCAGATGTGCTACCATCAACCAATTGGTAAACCTTGAGTCGGTTCTTACCGTAAGCTACGTAAATCAGTCCATTATAGAGTGTTACGTAGTTGGCAGAGTTCCAAACTATTCTTCCCTGTTCGTTGGTAATACCAGTAACTCGGGTCTTGGCGTAAACTGCTGGTTTGCCATCCACCATCTTGTTCTTGTCGAGAACCACGAGACCGTAACCTCCGCAAGCCAGATAGACATACTTGTCGTCGAATGTCACACCGTTGGCATAGCCCTGAGGCTTGGATGTGGATGCGGTAAGCGGAGCTTGCCATGTCCACTTCTCTGCACCGGTATTCTTGTCGTAACAGGTAAGACCGTTTGCGCTTCGGCATACATAGACGTTGTCTCCGTCGATGGCTATGGTGTTCTTACCATTGTTTGGTGCAATTTCTGAAATGGCGATTGATTTCTCTGGTGTTGCAGTTGTAATGTCTGCACCAGCGTTGAAAATCTCCAGTGTTCCGGCTACAGGAGTTTCTGTGCTTGATAATCGTTCATTGTAATATAAGGTAGCAATCTCGCCATTGTTCAGTGCGATGTGCTTCGCCTTACCCGGAGTCTTCTTGCTGCTCAGCAGTTCCAGGGTGTTAGGGTCGTAAACCTCATAACCTCTGGTACTTGTTACGAGCAGTTTGTCACCGTCGCGAACGATTGCATTCTCATCCTCATTGTTGCTCTGGTTGTTCTCCAGAGGAACGATAATCAGCGGATTGATGGCTGCATCACCGATATTCTTTTCCTCAGTATTCAGCAGCCCGTTGCTCTTGAGGTCGATTCTTGCCATCATGGCTCCTGCATCACTCTGCTTGCCAGTATCCTTGTTTGTATATCCGTAGTTGCCTACAACATACAGGTTTGGAGTAGATGATTTGCCATCTACCATCAGATGGTTGAAATCCAGCGATTTATCTTTATCCTGCAAGAACTGCAAGAGTTGGGTCTGCTTCTGGTTGTCTGTCTCGAATACCTCGATACATCCGCCATGTCCGTTTCCACGAGTGTGGTATGACATATAGAGCTTTCCGTTGTATGGCTGGATACAGGTAGCAGTGATGTCTGTATGGGTATGGTCGTAGAGAACTTCACCCACCTCATCAATATGTGGTGGAGTAGGAACGTCTGGTTTCAGCGTGTAGCCACATTCTGCCTTTTCCAGTTTAACAGGTGCACTGTTGTTTCTGAAGTTGTGGGCTTTACCAGATCCCAGGAACTGGACGTCGCTGAAAGCGAGGTTACCACCATTAGAAGAACTGTTGTCGAAACGATCTGCATCTATGTAGTATTCGCCACCGGTATCCATAGCGTTGAACATATAGCAGTCGTTCAGTGAGGCAGGGCTTCCGCTACCATTATATTTGATGACATTTGCCTTGATATAAGCTTTAGAGTTGACACCCTGCAGGAAGATCATGGCACTGGCATTCTTGTTGCACTGAAGGGTTCCTTCTACTTCTATGCTGCTGTTGTTCACCAGATAGATGTTGTTGCTGGAAGCAAGCAAAAGATTCTTTGCCTTCAGGTAGCTGGTATGTAAAGCACTGCTTGCGCCATCACCGCCCATAGACTTGAATTCGCCTGTCAGTTCCAGGGAACAGCAATAGAGTTGACCATTTCCCATCAGGTACAGGTCTTTCATCTTGCAGTTTCCATCAATGTTTACGACACCATCTACTTTGATAGTTTGGTCTTCTACGCCCTCGATGCCGCCTTGTATATTTGTATAAGCGTTAGCCTGGTTCTCGAAGTTGTTGCAAATGAGCTTGCCTCCGATATAAACACTGGCATTGTTCACTCTGAATGTATGTCCTTTTAAGTTTAAATCGCCTGCAATTTTGAAGATACCTCTGTTTTGAACATCCAGGTCTGCATTGCATTCGAAGTTTCCGTAGCAGAGGATTTTTCCGCCGTTCTGATGAGGAAAAAGGTATCCACCTTTCCATTTCAGTGTTCCACCTTTTAATACTACGATGGTGTAGTTTCCATCTGTATAATCTGGGTTGTATTCATAAGTTCCTGCTACGTATATTGTATTTCCATTAAGATGGTAGTTTTTGGAAGCGATGGTTTCGCCTGGAGCAATATACATATCTGTGTTTGCAGGAAAATTCCATGACTCATATTTGTCCATCTTATCCATTTTGGCAAAGTCCAATCCTGTTGGTTCTGCCTCCATGGTATATGCATGGATTAAATTGGCATATGTTACTCCTGCCGCTCTTGTTGCGCTTGGTCTTTTGAAGTTATAGACACGTGCAGCCAACTGCTGAGCATCTGTAATAGAGGTTACTTCCTTTCCTATGATTCCTGTTTCTGCAGGATTCGGAGTTGGATTAAGGGTATCATTAGAGTCGCTACAAGATGCCAGGAGCATTGCAGCGAAACCGAATGTTACCAATTTGATATTTCTTTTTTTCATATCAGTTTGCTTGTTAAATCGTTAGTCTACATCCTTAACGTTATACTTTCTTTTCGAGCGGTCTTTCCAATTTTAGAAGTTTGTTCTCCCACTAGAACCCCATTGGGATGGTAGTGAGAGAACATTCTTTTAAGAATTGATTATTTCTTTGTCTGGGTCAACTTGAATACCTGTACGCGGCTCTTACCATAAGCTACGTAGATATAGCCGTCCTGACCAATTGTTACATAGTTTGCAGAGTTAGGGTTTGCCCACTTGCCGTTCTCCAGGAAGCCGTTGAATGCGGTGCGATGGCAAACCTCCTTACCATCAGCCTTGTTAAGAACAACTACGCCATAACCGCCAGCTGCTACATATACGTAGTTGCCACTGATAGGCCATTGCAGTAACCCTTTACGCTACCATACTTCTCGCTCTTCTGGTTTGCGATGGTAGGAACCGTGTAATCCCAAACCTTTGTTTTAAGGATAATACCTCTCTTGAATTGACAAACATAGATGTCTGTTCCGTCAACAGCAACAGTGTTCTTGCCTTTCTCAGGACCTACGTTGCCATCAGTTGTGAATGATGTTGTAGTTTTATCCTGACGGAGGTCAATACCATTGAATACATTCACAGTACCTGTCGTGTTCTTACCAGTAGCCAGCAAGCTGTAGAGGTTGCCGTTAGCTGAAGCAAGACCCTTGGCGTCTGCTGTAGTCTGGAAATAGGTATGACCGAATTCCTTGTCGTAGAACTCGTAACCTCTTGTAGAAGACATAACGATGTTGTCGCCATACTTCACTACGCAGTTAGCATCGAAACCGTTTTTCTTGTTCAATGCATCGAGAACATACTGGGTCATCGTTGTTGAATAAACATTGTTCTCCAAAGGAACAACGCCGAGGAATGCACCCTTGTTGATATCGGTAGCAGCGATGTATGCCTTGTTGTTGTCAACCATTACGTGGTTGATGTCCATTCCTGCTTTTCCGTTAACTATCTGGTCACCTGTAAGCTTGTTGTCTGCCATGTGGAGAACTTCAAGACCACCCTTCAGGTTTGTTTTGCCGTTGCCATAGGTATGGTAAGATACATATACGTAGTTGTCAACGGTCTGGATGCAAGATGCAGACATACCATTGTTTTCACCGAATGAAGCAACCAAGTCTAGCTTAGGGGTAGCACTGGCGTTCTTTGCCTCTTCGCTCAAGGTATAACCATACTGCTCTTTGGTCTCATCCTTTCTAATGACAAGTTGACCACTTGTTGCCTTGTCGTAGTCGAGGTATGATGCAGAGATGTCAAGGTCGCCAGAAGAAGGCATTTGTGTAGTACCCATGAAGCACTTGCTCATCTGTAACAAGAGTACAGAATTTGTACCTGGAGTAGCGAATGCGTTGATGGTAGCATCACCATTGTTGGTGAAGTTATCTGCCTTGATGACGGCTACGGCATTATCGCCCTGCAACTGAATCTGAGCAGCAGAAGCGTTGTCTGTAACGAGGTTGTTCACGTTGACAACGCCGAGGTCTGCAATCTGAATCTGACCGCCCTCCTTCAAGTTAAGCTGGGCATCACCCACATTAACTACATCCTTGCCATTCTTTGTGCCTTCGTATGTGGTTGTCGGTTACGTTTACGTAGTTAGCCTTGATGAGAGAACCATCCTCCAGGTTGAGCTGCTTAGTAACCTTAACTACTGAATTTGCGTTAGATGCATCCAAAAGACCTGTGATATTGAGGTTCTCTGACTTGCAGAAGCCACCCACCTTCAATGCACCGGCAAGGTCAACCTTTGTTGCATTCAGGATGTTTCTTGTAGCTGTAACTACAGCGCCATCCTCAATGGTAAGGTTCTTAGCACGGATTGAACCGTCGATGAAAGCCTTAGCGCCACTCTTGAAAGTGATATTCTGGGTAGGGTTAACCTTTGATTCTACAGCGCCGAAGCCGCCATGGAGAATATTCTCTTCGCCCTGACCTTCCCATGCAGCATAGAGTTCACCTTCTACAACGATATTGTCGTTGGTAGCCTTGATAGCACTGCTGGCTGCGCCATATACCTTATCGGTAGCCTTAATCATAGAGCCAGTTCCTGTATATTCAAGGGTAGCGCCCTTAGCCAATACGATAGTGTTTCCACCGAGAGACTCATTGTAAGTCATCTTGCTGTCTCCACTAACGAAGATGGTTACACCCTGAATCTTGTGGTCAGTAAAGTCAAGCTTGTTCTTGTTCTTGATAATGTAAGTGTTTGTTGGATTGCCCTCATCAAAAACCAAGTCTGTTGCTTTGGTAAGCTCTTTAATCAACTGTGGCTTTGTTGGGAAATTTGGCATTGCAGTCACGAAGTCTGTAGCTGAAGCTCCTCTTGTAGCGAAGAACTTACGAGCCATAGCTGTGCTGTTCTTGTAATTGATTACAGAACTTGGGGTTAAAGCTGTAAGTTCAACTGAATTAACCTATGACTTTACACCTTCGCCTCCTGTAGAATCACTTGTGCTGTCGCTACATGATGCGAATACGAATGCTGCCAAACCGATAGCAGCAAGAGTAGAATTGAATACTTTCATATCTATTTAAGTTTAAATTGTACTTTCAGTTTCTGATTAATATCACTTACTTATATTCTTGTCCTTCAGCTCGTTGTTTTTTTTTGGTAGTTTGACTATCGTTTTGGTAGTTTGACTATCATCATCTTGCGTACACTTACAAGTGGAGCTGTTAGACGGTGCAAAGTTAATGTAATTTTTTCATAATCAGTTGTTTTTTTTGTTAAATAAAGTTAATCTATTGGCTTTCGCTCTGATGGTCACGAGGTTGGCTTGGGGTGGGCGGTAACGAATTGGCTGTTCCACTTGTCGAATGATAACTATCTCTGAAATCAATAACACGAAAATTACTCCGAAAGATAGCAGAATATCTCCGAAGAATACGAAAATATCTCCGAAAGATATAAAATAATATCTCCGAAGAAACCACTCAAGTTTCACATGTAAGCTCCACACGCCCTGAACCAACGGTCACCGGCCGAATGGAATTGAAAATCGCTGGCCGAAGGGTAAAGCAAAGGTAAAGGGCAAAAGCTCCTAGCTCCGTTCTTGAACCACATGCGAAAGTTCAGTAAACAGAAAAACAAATGTTGGGAATACGATGATGGATATGTGTTGTGGTGACGAGGTGAAGGGTGAAGGGTATATTTTAAATCTTATATTATATTCTTTTTTTAGGATTTTTGGAAAATCCAGAAAGTCAGAAAAATGAAAAAACGGATTTTTTCCCTTGCCGCGCGTATATATAAAAGAGTTTTCAAACCTTCACCCTTCACCTTTTTATTTAAGATTTTATGTGTCAAATAGTTACGGGTGAAGGGTGGTGAAGGGTGTTTTTCGCTTTTTATAAACATATTTTAAGAATTAAGCCCGTTTTTACATATTTTAAGCGTTTGTTTTTGGTTCCGAAAGAGGTGCCATTTTTTTAGGGTCCTTTTTTTCTCTCTTCTTACCGCTGAAATCTTTGAAAAGCGAGTGGGGTAGGATATCCCGTCTTATGTTGTGTTAAACAATTATCAGATAAAAGAAGTTAACGATACCGAAAAAGGACTGGTTTTTAAACAAATATTAACGCAGAAAACTTGAAGTTTCGCATATTAGATGATTCAAGTTTAAGACAAGTTCAGAAGTTAAAAGAGTTAAAGAAGTTTAAGTAGTTACAGAAGTTAAAGAGAAGTTAAAGAAGTTATCACTCCCTATGTTCGTTCAGTAAACCAGGAAAACAAATGTTGGGAATACGATGATGGATATGTGTTGTGGTGACGAGGTGAAGGTAGTTCTTTTTCTTAAATCATAATTCTAATCTTTTAAAACCTGCTACAAATAAGCTGCTTGTTTTAAGTTTCTCATGTTTTACCCCACACACCCTGAAAGGGCAGAAGCTCCTAGCCCAGGGCAGCGCCCTGGGTAATCAAAGACGCAAGCCTGTCGCCCTGTAAGGGCAAAAGCTTTAAAACTCCAGGCAAAACATAAGGCTTTTGCCCTTACAGGGCGTGTGGGCAAAAGCAGGGATTGCCTTACTTCTGCCCTTTTAGGGCGTGCTGCTTCTTGGAACTTTTGGGTCTTCAGCCCGTATTTGAACCAACTGCGAGACTTCAATTCCGTTATTTCATGTAGTCCTTGTAGTATTCGTTTTTGTAGTCGAATGACTCTGGCGAGTTGATGCCTTTAGTCATGGCTGCAATTCTTGGATCTATAACTAATTCAGCCTTGGTTATTTTCTTAGTCTTTGTCTTGTTGGGAGACACAGCCTTGTTAGGAGACAGTATTTTCTTCAGTGCTTTGACAGCCTTGCTTATTGTCTCGTAATCCTCGTTGGCAATTATGTTGACGAGTGATTGATATTCTGTTTGTAACTCTAATGTTGTCATATTGAAAAAACTAAGACATGTTGTTGCTGTTATTTTCTGCTCAGCAAATGAGTAATCTATATTTCTGCTTTTAGCTGCAGTATATGTTCCGCCGACAGCCCGGTTATTTCCTTTACCGTCGCTTCATCTATGCCCTTTGCCAGCATCTTTCTGGCAATCTCAAGATTTCTTTTTTCCATGCCTTCGGCTATACCTTCACGCTTGGCGGTGTCTACGGAATTCTTGATGTCGCGATATGCCATCTTGCTGGTCTCGTACTCCCTCATTTCCTGCGGAGTGAACTTGGCTATCTCGGCTTCCTCGAAGAGACGGTCGAAGACTTTGTCGCACAGCTCTTTAGGACGCTGGGTAAGCTTATAGAGGTTCTTCAGTGCATAGAGCCACTTCTCGTAGAGCGTATCCAGTTCTTCCAGGGGTTTGTTGAACTTAGAAATCTCTACATAGATATATTCGAGTTTGTCGTAAAATACTTTGTGGGTAGCTGTGTCGCATAACTGCACATGATGGCGGATTTTCTCCTTGTCGAAAGCATCCTCGTTCATGTTGAAGTTGAGCAGGGCAACGGTATAGATATGATTGAGTTTGAAATCCCATTCATTTCCCTTGGGTGCCTGTTCGCGAATCGGGAAAGTAGAGTAGAAAAGGGCGCGATCCTTGAAATACGTCTGGTACGCATTCTGCATTTCTACGATGAACTTCTCGCCGTTTTCGCCTTCGCAATATACATCAAAGATGGCTCTGCGGTCGGTATATACATCTCCCACGTGTTCCGGGTTCAGATACGACACGTCCTTCACAACCTGTTTGCCATTAAACAAGCTGTTGAGGAAGCAAATGAGTAATTCCTTATTCATTGCCGTTCCAAAAATTCGCTTGAAACCGAAGTCGGTCAGCAAGCTGATGTATCTTTCTTCTGCCTGTTTCATACGCGATTCATTTAAAATAATACTTTTGCAAAGATTATGTCAGTGAGTGCAATGAAAGCTTGCTTTCGAATTGCCGAGCGCCGTACAATCTTCTGCAAAGATACACTGAAAATTTGTAACTTCCAAATTTTTAGGCAATTTTTTGCATTGGGGGATAGAGAAAAATAAATCTATTGGAACGCATTGTAGAATTTGTACCTTTTCCTTGAATACCTTAATGTTATGGCGTGTTGCTTGCTTGAAATTGGAGTGAGGCTTACTTCAATAGCTAACGAATACTGTTTCAGTGACTAACGATGGCTATTTCAGTAAGAACAGGAGACTGTTCCTGTGAGAATAGCTTTCTGTTGCACTTTTTTTCTGCATTTTTTTCTCTTATCCTGCAACCTTTCGGGTTTCTTTTGCGTCTAACCATAAGATTTCCGAAACAGAATGGTATTCGGTTTATCATGTATTTAGAAACATAAAATTAGATATGAGTATGAAGAAATTTGGTATTTGGGCGGTGGCTGCCGCTTTATTCTTTGCCCCAATGGGCTTGAGTTCTTGCAGTATGGGATCTTCTGCCAGTGAAATGAAGGGAAGTCTCAACTTTACGCAGGATGATTTGACCGAGAAGCCTTTCAAGGCGATCGACGTGAATGTGATTGCCAGCGTTTATTATACCCAGAACAATGGCGATGAATGCAGCGTTCGATTGGATTACTCAGCTATCAAGGATGCTGAGTTCGTACAGAAGCTCAAGGAGAAACTCAAGGTGGTTTATCGTGACGGCGAGGTGAAGATCGGACTCAACGGAAAGGTCAAAGTGCCTGCCGCGTGTAACTCAGAAAAGAATAGACTCAAGATTTATATCACCAGTCCCGACCTGGTGAAGATTGCACAGGAAGGCGTGGGTTCATTCTATGCCAAGACGATTAATAGCGACCGCCTGAAAATCGATAACGAGGGTGTAGGCTCTGTCAAGATTGGGAAGATTCTTGCCAACAAACTGGAGATAACCAACGAGGGGGTTGGCTCGGTAAATATCGATGATGTGGCTGGAGATGATATGAACATTGATAACGAAGGCGTAGGCTCGGTGAAAATCTCTAAGGTTGAGATGGGAAGTGTGAAACTGGATAATGAGGGCGTAGGCTCTGTTAATCTGGGAATGTTTAAGGGCGGCAGTCTGATTATCAAGAATGAAGGTGTGGGCAGCGTGAAAGCCAAGGTTGACTGCCAAAGTGTAAACGCTACATCCGAGGGTGTTGGCGGAGTTAACTTGAGCGGCGTAACCCGTCAGTACAATAAGAAAAAAGGTGGAATCGGAGGAATTTCTGATGGCGGATTGACTGTAAGAAAGTAATGTAAGTTGTTGAAAAATAGAAAATAAAGTAGTTAAGAAATTAGTGCGGAAAATTTTTAAAAATTCATTTTGAAAATTTTCCGCAGTTAAGAAATTCGTAATTAGAAGTCCCACTTTACACCGAGGCAAGGGCGAACCATCCAGCCGGCATTGCTGCCGAAGTTGTGGCTGATTTCTACCTCGCTACCTACGCTCAGGTTCTCGCAGCCGAAGTGCTGGCCTACATTGTACCAGAGCTGTGGCTCAGTAGTGAAGACGGTGTGCTCAGCTTTGTAATCGATGTTGCCATCCTTGTCGAGCTTCAGGTTGCCATCCTTATCTTTGAAGGAGGTATGGTCTTCCCACCAGAAATCTGCGAAACCGCTAAAGTTCAATCCCTTTAATCCAAAGATGTCTTTGCATCCCCAAACAGCAGTAAACTGCATTGGCACGTTCTGGTCGGTCTTGCGGATAGTCTTGTAGAGTGCCTGGAGTGTCAAGGTGTTCTTGAAACTCTTGTCGTGCATGAAATACTCCACACCGAAGAGCCAGGCATTGTTGATAGGGTAGTTCTTGGTAATACCACCATTATACTCTACGTGGAGGCTCCAGTTCTTCATTGGGCTGTTCTGCCAGAAGTTCAATGCACGTGAAATCTCAGTATAGGTTCCACCCTGTGCCACGTTTGGACTGTTGGTGTCCATCTTGTCGTAATTGAAGTCGTGGTCTACAAAGAAATAGGTGTTACCCCATTTGTCCTGCTTGAACATTTCGAGTGTGAGGGTAACAAACTTGCGGTCACTGCCGAAGTCGTAGAAAACTTGGGCGTTGGTCTGTGCTAAAGTTTTGCTCGCAGGGAGCAACGCAAGTGCCATGAGCAGTAGGCTTTTCATCTTTTTCATAAATTTTTTCTTTTCTTTATTATTTATTAAATGAAACAAAAAACTGCGGACGGAAGGCCCGCAGTTTGTAATTATATTTATCCGTAACGATTAGTATGCAAAGAGAGGGTAATCCTTCATTGTAGCATTCACCTTTTCGCGAACGCGGGCAATGACCTTCTCGTCCTCAGGAGCATTCAGAACCTCCTCGATGAGTTCGGCAATGAGGTGCATCATATCTTCCTTGGCGCCACGTGTGGTCATGGCTGCTGTACCCAGGCGGATACCTGATGTCTGGAAGGCAGAACGGCTGTCGAATGGAACCATGTTCTTGTTGACTGTGATGTCGGCTGCAACCAGCGCATTCTCAGCGACTTTACCTGTAAGATCTGGATATTTACTTCGGAGGTCTACGAGCATAGAATGGTTGTCTGTACCACCGCTCACGATACCGAATCCGCGACCGATGAGGTCATCTGCGAGTACGGCAGCATTCTTCTTTACCTGAGTAGCATACTCCTTCCATGAAGGCTGCAGATTCTCATTGAAGGCTACTGCCTTGGCAGCGATGACGTGCTCCAGCGGACCACCCTGCTGACCTGGGAATACGGCAGAATTCAAGAGCATGCTCATCTTCTTAACCTCGCCCTTCTTGGTAGTCAAGCCCCATGGGTTGTCAAAATCCTTGCCCATCAGGATGATACCGCCACGAGGACCACGAAGGGTCTTGTGAGTAGTAGAAGTAACGATGTGCGCATACTTCAATGGGTTGTCGAGCAGACCGGCTGCAATCAGACCTGCAGGGTGAGCCATATCGATCATGAGGAGAGCGCCTACCTCATCGGCAATTTTGCGCATGCGGGCGTAATCCCACTCGCGGCTATAAGCGCTACCACCACCGATAATCAGTTTTGGTTTGTGCTCAAGAGCCAGTTTTTCCATCTCGTCGTAGTCTACACGGCCTGTTTCCTTGTTCAGGTTGTAACCGATAGGGTTGTAGAGAATACCGGATGTATTGACGTGGCTACCATGAGAGAGGTGGCCGCCGTGGTCGAGGTTCAAGCCCATGAAGGTATCGCCTGGCTTCAATACGGCAAGCAGAACAGCAGCGTTAGCCTGCGCACCAGAGTGAGGCTGTACGTTGGCATACTCAGCACCGAACACCTTCTTTACACGCTCGATGGCGAGGTTCTCTACGATGTCAACTACCTGGCATCCGCCATAATAACGCTTGCCTGGCAGACCCTCGGCATACTTGTTAGTAAGGTAAGAACCCATAGCGTTCATCACCTCGTCACTCACGAAATTCTCAGAAGCGATAAGCTCCATACCTTTCAGCTGGCGCTGATGTTCTCTTTCGATTAAGTCGAAAATCTCTTGATCTTTTACCATTTCCCTTTACTTTTTATGGTTGATGTTTAATGAAATCGGATGCAAAAATAAGCAATATCTCTCAAACTACCAAATAAATCGTAACATTTTGAGTGATATTGCTTACTTTTTGTTATAAACTACCTGTTTTTATTACTTGCAGAGCTCTACTTTGCCCAATTGCTGCTCTTTGTCGCAGTAGTGGCAACGTACGATACCGAGCACTTTGTCTACGGTATGGAAGAGGGTCTGCATAGGCTCGTTGTTGGTGATGCACTTAGGGTTGTTGCACTTTACGATGCCTTTCAGCGTATCAGGAGTCTTGACAGTCTTCTTCTCTACGATTTCGTAGTCTTTGATGATACTTAGTCCGATGTTAGGCGCAACGACAGAGAGTCGGTTGATTTCCTCATCGGTAAAATACTTGTTGGCAACCTTGATGATGCCCTTCTTGCCAATCTTCTTGCTTGGCAGGTTGTAGCCGATAGTAACAGGAGTCTCCATCTTCTCCAACTGGAGCAGATTTACTACCTGATAGGTCTTTTCGGCTGGTATATGGTCGATTACGGTACCGTTCTCGATAGCCGCAACCACTAATTGACTTTTATTGTTTGCCATAATTAATCACTAATAATTAATCACTAATTAATAATCACTAAACACTACCCAATAATGGTCTTATCGTTCTTCACATCATCGAGCGAAATGCCGAGGCAGTGGCAGAAGATAGCCTCACGTGCATAGAGACCGTTCTGAGCCTGCTGGATATAGTATGCATGTGGATCATCATCTACATCGTAAGCAATCTCGTTCACGCGTGGCAGCGGATGCATGATCTTCATGTTTTCCTTCGCCTTGCAGAGCATGTCGCGCTTCAGGATATACACGTTCTTTACGCGTTCATACTCCATCAGGTCGCTGAAACGCTCCTTCTGTACACGGGTCATGTAGAGGATGTCGGCACCTGCAATCACATCTTCGTTAAAGTCCTCGTGCTCAACATATTTGATGTTGTGCTCCTTGCAGTAGAGTTTATACTCTTCTGGCATGGCGAGTTCCTTAGGTGCGATGAAATGGAAGGTAGGATTGAAGTGGCGCATAGCTGTGATAAGTGAGTGAACGGTGCGGCCATATTTGAGGTCACCCACAAGATAGATGTTTAAGTTCTCCAGGGTACCCTGGGTCTTGTAGATAGAGTAGAGGTCGAGCAGGCACTGTGAAGGATGCATGTGAGCGCCGTCGCCTGCATTTACGATAGGCACTGGTGCTACCTCACTGGCATACTGGGCTGCTCCCTCGATGAAATGGCGCATGGCGATTACATCGGCATAGTTGCTTACCATCAGGATGGTATCCTTGAGGGTCTCACCCTTGGTGGTGCTGGATGTCTTGGCATCAGAGAAACCAATGACACGGGCACCAAGACGGTTGGCAGCGGTTTGGAAACTGAGTTGGGTACGAGTAGATGGCTCGAAGAAAAGGGTCGCTACGACCTTTCCCTTCAACAACTCCCTGTTCGGGTGCTTTTCGAACTCTTGCGCCATTTCCAGGAGGTACATGATTTTTTCCTTGGAAAGGTCTGCAATGGTCACAAAATTATGTTTTTCCATTTGAAATTTGATTGAATGTTCTAAAATCGCCCACAAAGTTACATAAAAAATCTGATTTATGTGCGATAAGTCAAAACTTTTATGTAATTTTGCACAAATATTTAAAGAAATAGTGATGAGAAAGCGATTTATACATATTTTATGGGCTGTTTTCGGCACCGGAATACTCACGGTAATTCTTGCCTTTGTTGCCATCTGGTTTGGGATGATTGGCTACATGCCCGACATCGAGGATCTGCAGAATCCTATCAACAGATTTGCCACCCAGGTTTACTCTGCCGATGGCAAGGTGCTTGGTACGTGGAACCTGAACAAGGAGAACCGTATCGTGATTCCTTACAAGAAAATGTCACCTTATTTAATAAAGGCACTGGTGGCTACTGAGGATGAGCGATTCTATGAGCATTCAGGTATCGACTTCCGTGCACTGGGACGTGCCATCGTCAAGCGTGGTATCCTGGGACAGACTAATGCGGGTGGTGGAAGTACCATCACGCAGCAGCTCGCCAAGCAGCTTTATTCTGAGAAGGCAGGCAGTACAATGGAACGATTGTTGCAGAAGCCGATAGAGTGGGTGATTGCGGTGAAGCTGGAACGCTATTATACCAAAGAGGAGATCCTGGCTCTCTATCTCAATTACTTCGATTTCCTGCACAATGCTGTAGGAATCAAGACGGCGGCCAATACCTATTTTAATAAGGAACCGAAGAGTCTGACCCTCTGTGAGTCGGCAACGCTCATCGGACTGTGCAAGAATCCGTCGCTCTTCAATCCGGTTCGCTTTCCGGAGAGAGCGAGGGAGCGCAGAAATGTGGTTCTTTCGCAGATGGTGAAGGCGGGATATCTGAGCTGGAGCGAGTATAGCCAGTATGCTGCTGAGCCGCTGACACTCAATTTCCACCGTACCGACCATAAGGATGGTTCGGCTGCTTATCTGCGTGAGTTCCTTCGCCAGTATATGATGGCTAAGCGTCCGGAGCGCAGTGATTATCCATCCTGGAACCGTGCTCAGTTTGTGGTGGATTCTACCCAGTGGGAGAATGATCCGCTCTATGGATGGTGCAACAAGAACTATAAGAAGGATGGTTCGCCATATAATGTATACAGTGATGGACTGAAGGTGTTTACAACTATCGATAGCCGTATACAGCAGTATGCGGAAGAGGCTATGTATCAGCATGTAGCCCGCTATCTGCAGCCTCGCTTCAGTGCGGAGATAGCCCGCAAACCAAGCTCGCCATACAGCGATAAGCTGACACCGAAACAGATTAAGAGTATACTGAACCGCAGTATCACCCAGAGTGAGCGTTACCGTACGATGAAGGCTGCGGGATATTCTGAGGATGAAATCAAGGCGGCATTCCGCAAGAAACAGGAGATGACCGTATTTACCTATCATGGTGATATTGATACACTGATGAGTCCGCTCGATTCTATCCGTTATTACAAGAGTTTTCTGCGTAGCGGTTTTATGAGCATGGATCCTAAAACGGGTGCTGTGAAGGCGTATGTGGGTGGATTGGATTATACTCATTTCATGTATGATATGGTGAGTCTGGGACGCCGGCAGGTGGGTTCTACCATCAAGCCATTCCTTTACAGTCTGGCGATGTCTAACGGCTTCCAGCCTTGCGATCTGGCGCCTAACCGTCAGCAGACCTATATGGTGGCAGGTCGTCCGTGGACACCTCGCAATGCCAACCATTCACGTGCCGGACAGATGGTACCACTGAGTTGGGGATTGGCGCAGAGTAGCAACTGGGTGAGTGCTTATCTGATGAGTAAGCTCAATCCGCAGCAGTTCGTACAGATGTTGCGCGACTTCGGCATCAACAGTCCTGATATCCATGCATCCATGAGCCTCTGTCTGGGACCATGTGAGGTAAGTGTCAGCGAGATGGTGAGCGCTTATACCGTATTTGCCAACCACGGCATCCGTACTGCTCCAATGTTTGTGAGCCGTATCGAGGATAATGAAGGTAATACGATTGCTACCTTCCAGCCACGTATGAACGAGGTGATCAGTGCCGATAATGCCATGAAGATGCTCACCATGCTGATGGGCGTTGTGGATAATGGTACGGCAGGAAGACTGCGCTACCGTTATAACCTGGAAGGACAGATTGGCGCCAAGACCGGTACTACCAATAATAACAGCGATGGTTGGTTTATCGGCTTTACTCCACAACTCGTAAGTGGCTGCTGGGTAGGTGGTGAGGAGCGTGATATCCACTTCGATTCCATGAGTATGGGTCAGGGCGCTACCATGGCTTTGCCTATCTGGGCGATATTCATGAAGAAGGTTTATGCCGACCCGTCGCTGGGTATCAGTCCTGCTATCAAGTTCGATTTGCCGGAAGACTACAATCCTTGTTCCCGCAAGGCTGCCGAACAGGATGACTTTGAGGAAGTAGGAACTGGCAGTATCGACGAAGTCTTCGAATAAAAATCAAGGCATTCGCCATTTTTGCATGTATTTATTTTAAATAGTGCAAAAATGGCGAATGTTATTTGTTTATATGCATTTTTTTTTGTATTTTTGCAGAGTTTTAGAACATGCATAGCCCGAATGATGTTTCTTCGGGTTTTTCAAAATAGAAATAAAATAAAAAATCATTATAATGAACGTTTCATACAAATGGCTTAAAGAATACGTCGATTTCGATTTGACACCACAGGAGACTGCGGACGCGTTGACCTCTTGCGGACTCGAAGTTGACGCTTTGGAAGAAGTTCAGTCTGTCAAGGGCGGACTGAAAGGTCTCTATGTTGGTAAAGTATTGACATGCGAGGAGCATCCTAATAGTGATCACCTCCATGTTACAACCGTTGACTTGGGTAAGGGCGAACCTCAGCAGATTGTCTGTGGTGCTCCTAACGTTGCTGCAGGTCAGAAGGTTATCGTGGCTGATTTGGGCTGCGTGCTTTACGATGGCGACCAGAGTTTTACCATCAAGAAGAGCAAACTCCGCGGTGTAGAGAGTTTGGGTATGATCTGTGCTGAGGATGAGATTGGTGTAGGTACCTCTCACGACGGCATCATCGTACTCCCAGAAGATGCTCCGGTAGGTCAGCCTGCTGCTGAGTATTATCACCTGGAGAGCGACTGGCTCATCGAGATTGATATCACAGCCAACCGTGCTGATGCGCTCGGTCACTGGGGTGTAGCCCGCGACCTGTATGCCTGGTTGAAGCAGAATGGTTACAAGACAAGCTTGCATCGCCCATCTTGCGATGAGTTTGTGGTAGACAACGAGGATCTTCCTATCGATGTTGAAATTCAGAATACTGAGGCTTGCAAGCGTTATGCCTGTGTAAGCATCACCGGTTGTGAGGTGAAGGAAAGTCCTAAGTGGTTGCAAGATAAGCTGAACATCATCGGCCTGCGCCCTATCAACAATATCGTGGATATCACCAACTATATCATGATGGCATACGGTCAGCCATTGCACTGCTTCGATGCAGACATGGTTACCGGTCATAAGATTGTAGTTCGTACCCAGCCAGAGGGCACCAAGTTTGTTACTCTCGATGGCGAGGAGCATACCTTGGGTGAGCACGACCTGAGCATCTGCAATGCTGAGGAGCCTATGTGTATCGCCGGTATCTTCGGCGGTAAGGGTTCTGGTACTTACGAGACAACCAAGGATGTAGTCTTGGAGAGTGCTTACTTCCATCCTACATGGATCCGCAAGAGCGCTCGCCGTCATGGTTTGAGCACAGATGCCAGCTACCGTTTTGAGCGTGGTGTAGATCCAAACGGACAGATTTATGCTTTGAAGCAGGCTGCCATCCTCTGCAAGCAGTTGGCTGGCGGCAAGATTTCCATGCAGATCAAGGATGTATATCCAGAGCCAATACAGGATTTCCCTGTTCGCCTGAACTATGAGTATGCGCATCGCCTCATCGGTAAGGAGATTGGTGCTGAAACCATCAAGAACATTGCTACATCTCTCGAGATGAAGATTGTGAAGGAGGATGCTGAGGGTATCGACCTTCTGGTTCCTGCTTATCGTGTAGACGTTCAGCGTCCTTGCGACGTGGTAGAGGATATTCTCCGTATCTACGGATATAATAATGTGGAGATTCCAACCCAGTTGAAGAGCTCCCTGACTGTTCAGGGCGATGAGGACAAGGCTTATCACAGCCAGAACCTCGTGGCAGAGCAGTTGGTAGGCGAGGGCTTCATGGAGATTCTCAATAACTCTCTGAGCAAGGCTAGCTACTATACCGACTTCGACCTCAACAAGTATCCTAACGAGACAACCGTGAAGGTGATGAACCCATTGAGTGCTGATCTCGGTGTGATGCGCCAGACGATGCTGTTCGGTGGTTTGGAGAGCGTGGTTCGCAACATCAACCATAAGAGCCAGAACCTGAAGTTCTTCGAGGTGGGTAACACCTATATATACAATAAGGAGAAGTGGAGCGAGGAGAGTCCTATCAAGGCTTACTCTCAGGAGGCTCACATGTCACTCTTCATCACCGGTAAGCGCGTAGAGGGCAGTTGGGCTCATGCTGATGAGCAGAGCAACATCTACGAGTTAAAGGCTGTGGTAGAGAATATTCTCCGCCGTGTGGGTATGCCACAGAACAACGTGGTTATCAAGCACAGCGACAATAACATCTTCTCTAAGGGCGTAAATTACGAGACCCGTGCCGGAAAGGTATTGGTAGAACTGGGTATCCTGAGCCTGAAGTTGAAGAAGCATTTGATATTGAGCAGGATGTATTCTATGCTGATATCCACTGGGATAACCTGATGAAGGCAGTGAAGAAGGTGAACCTTACTTACACCGACATCAGCAAGTATCCTTCAGTGAGCCGCGACCTTGCATTGCTCGTAGACAAGAATGTAGAGTTCGCTCAGATTGAGCAGATTGCCCGCCAGACAGAGAAGAAACTTCTGAAGAGCGTTGTTCTCTTCGATGTTTACGAGGGTGAGCATTTGCCAGAGGGCAAGAAGAGTTATGCAGTTAACTTCATCCTGCAGGATGAGGAGAAGACTCTGAATGATAAGCAGATAGATGCTATCATGAAGAAGCTCATAGCCAACCTTACAGGCAAGCTCAATGCAGAATTGAGATAATGCAGAAGGTGCTCAGTGCAGAATTAAGATAATATTATAAACAAACGATAAACATTTAAAATTTTATTCCAATGGGAAGAGCATTTGAATATCGTAAAGCTACAAAGCTGAAAAGATGGGGCCACATGGCCAAGACATTTACTAAGTTGGGTAAGCAGATTGCTATTGCTGTGAAGGCTGGCGGTCCAGAACCAGAGAACAACCCATCATTGCGTGCTATCATCGCTAACTGTAAGCGTGAGAACATGCCTAAGGATAACATCGCTCGTGCCATCAAGAACGCTTGTGGCAAGGATACCAGCGATTACAAGGAAGTAACATACGAGGGATATGGCCCTCACGGAGTGGCTGTCTTCGTTGATACTCTGACAGACAACACTACACGTACTGTTGCTGACGTTCGTTCTATCTTCAACAAGTTCAGCGGAAACTTGGGTACAACAGGTTCTCTGTCTTTCCTCTTCGACCACAAGGCTGTGTTCACATTCAAGAAGAAGGAAGGTCTGGATATGGATGAGATGATTCTCGACCTGATCGACTACGGCGTAGAAGATGAGTTTGATGAGGATGAGGAGAGCAACGAAATCACAATCTATGGTGCTCCTACAAGCTTCGGTGAGATTCAGAAGCATCTGGAGGCTGAGGGTTTCGAGGTAACTGGTGCTGAGTTCACTTACATTCCTAACGATTTGAAGGATGTAACTCCTGAGGAGCGCGAAACTATCGACAAGATGGTTGAGAAGTTGGAAGAGTTTGACGATGTTCAGACTGTATATACCAACATGAAGCCAGAAATTCCTGCAGACGCAGAATAAGCATTATGTTGCAGCAAGACAAACAGGATAAGTTGCAGAAGGTAACTTATCAGACTCATGGCACCTGCTCAAAATACATCTGCATCAGTATAGATGAAGATGGAAATGTACAGGATGCCCAGTTCATCGGAGGCTGCGATGGCAATACCAAGGGCGTTTGTGCTTTGATTAAAGGCATGAAGGCAAAGGAGGTCATCGCCCGACTGAAGGGTATCACTTGTGGCAATAAGCCTACAAGCTGTCCAGACCAGTTGGCGACAGCTTTGCAGGAAATGGGATATTAAGAGTATTTTAGGCACGGATTACTATAGTGATCCGTGCCTTTTCTACTACTGGTACTCCGTGTCTTTTCTAATACTTGAAGGTATCATCCAGCAACACCTCCTTCGGGTTCTTAGCCGAATGATATACGAAACGGAAGGTGAAATGCTCTTCCTTATATTTCTTCAGGCCAGGGTTGTTGTCCAGGGCTTCCTTCTGAATCTTATGGAGTTTATCCTTGTTGGCATCAATCGCCTTCTTGTTATCTGCCTTGTTTCTCAAAGAGATATAGTATGTATATATCTTCTTGGTTTTATCAAATGCAGCACTGTCAGTCCTGGCGTCGTTGACGTATGGAGTAGGACAGTACTTTTCAGTATATTCCTTGGCTTCACGAGCCGCTTTGTCCTCCAGACTTTCTGTACAAGAAACGAGCAAAGAAGCAAAAATACCGATGTAAATCAACTTTTTCTTCATGATTTTTCTATATTTTATCTAAAAATCTCTATTATTTTCAATATTTTGTGCAAAGATACGAAAAAAAATACTATCTTTGCACTCTAAAGAGAGAAAATTATATGGAGAATATAAATAAAATAAGAAATTTCTGCATTATTGCACATATAGACCATGGTAAAAGTACCTTGGCAGACCGACTTCTGGAGAAGACTCAGACCATCAAGATTACTGAAGGACAGATGCTTGACGATATGGATTTGGAAAGAGAACGTGGTATCACGATCAAGAGTCACGCTATCCAAATGGAATATAAGGCAAAGGATGGACAGACCTATATCCTGAATCTTATCGATACTCCGGGACATGTTGACTTCTCATACGAAGTTTCCCGTTCCATCGCTGCTTGCGAGGGAGCACTGCTGGTTGTTGACGCAACTCAAGGCGTTCAGGCACAGACCATTTCAAACCTCTATATGGCTATCGAACACGACCTGGAGATTATTCCGGTAATCAATAAGATAGATATGCCTTCAGCTATGCCTGAAGAGGTAGAAGATGAAATTGTAGACCTGATCGGTTGTAAGCATGAAGATATTCTCCGTGCTTCAGGTAAGACCGGTGAGGGTGTAGAAGATATACTGGAAGCTGTTGTTAATCGTGTTCCTGCTCCGGTAGGAGACGAGAAGGCACCGCTTCAGGCTTTGATTTTCGACTCTGTATTCAACTCTTTCCGCGGTATCATCGCCTATTTCAAGATAGAGAATGGCGTGATCCGTAAGGGAGATAAGGTGAAGTTCTTCAATACCGGCATGGAATATGATGCTGATGAAATCGGTGTATTGAAGATGGATATGATTCCACGCCAGGAATTGGGTACCGGTGAGGTAGGTTATATCATCTCGGGTATCAAGAATGCTACCGAGGTAAAGGTGGGTGATACCATTACTCATATCGCCCGTCCTTGCGACAAGGCGATTGCGGGTTTCCAGGAAGTGAAACCTATGGTCTTTGCCGGTGTTTATCCTATCGATCCTAGCGATTACGAGAATCTGCGAGCATCGCTCGAAAAACTGCAGCTCAATGATGCTTCATTGACTTTCTCGCCAGAGAGTTCTGTGGCTTTGGGCTTCGGTTTCCGTTGCGGATTCCTCGGATTGCTCCACATGGAAATCGTACAGGAGAGACTGGACCGTGAGTTTAATATGGATGTCATCACTACCGTACCTAACGTATCTTATATGGTATACGACAAGCAGGGCGGTGTGAAAGAGGTTCACAATCCTTCCGGATTGCCAGACCCAACGCTGATAGACCATATTGAGGAACCATATATCCGGGCAACCATCATTACGGCTACCAATTATATTGGACCAATCATGAAACTCTGTTTGGATAAACGAGGCGAACTCATCAACCAGGAATATGTGAGTGGAAACCGTGTAGAGCTCCACTTCATGTTGCCATTGGGAGAAATCGTCATCGACTTCTATGACAAGCTGAAGAGTATCTCCAAGGGATATGCTTCGTTCGACTATCATATCGATTCATTCCGTCATTCCGACCTGGTGAAGCTCGATATCCTGTTGAATGGAGAGCCTGTAGATGCATTGAGTACTTTGACTCACCGCGATAACTCTGTGAGCTTCGGTCGCAGAATGTGCGAGAAGTTGAAGGACCTCATACCTCGTCAGCAGTTCGATATTGCTATCCAGGCAGCTATCGGTGCCAAGATTGTGGCACGTGAGACTGTTAAGCAGGTGCGCAAGGATGTTACTGCCAAATGTTATGGTGGTGACGTGAGCCGTAAGCGCAAGTTGCTTGAGAAGCAGAAGAAGGGAAAGAAGCGCATGAAGCAGATTGGTAATGTGGAAGTTCCACAGAAAGCCTTCCTGGCTGTGCTCAAACTCGACTAATGATTTAATATAAGTATAAAGGAAAAGGAGGTTAAGTATTATGGCAGACTTTAAAGTAATTACCCCTAAGCGTGATATTGCGCGCGAACTGGCGCGTAAATATAGTACGATGACTCATGATGAACTCGATGTGGTGGAAGATATCCTTGAGCCTATCAAGTATGGCAAGGGCGAGATGATCTTGCCTGAAGGTGAACAGTGCATGGGTATCTCGTACATCGAGAAGGGATTGGTGCGCCAATTTTACTTTAAGAATGGCAAGGAAGTGACCGAACATCTGGGTGTGGATCATTCCATCTTTATGTGCATTGAGAGCCTCTTTAAGGAAGAGCCTACCCGCCTGCAGGTGGAAGCTCTGGAGCCTACTCTGGTGTATATGTTACCGAAGAAGAAGCTGGAGGCGGCTGCTATGCGTAATGTCAATATCCAGATGCTTTATCGTAAAATACTGGAAGAGAGTTTGATTCAGTCTCAGATTCATGCCGATCTGATGCGATTTGAGTCGGCGCCTAATAAATATAAGCGCCTGTGCGAAATGAATCCACAGGTGGTTCTGCGTGCACCGCTCACCTATATCGCAAGCTATCTGCAGATGACTCCGGAAACGCTGTCCAGAATCCGCTCGAATACTATATTATAATTTATAAAAAATGGTGTGACTTCAAAACCGAAGTCACACCATTTTTTTTATTTCATAATACAGGTTCGCGAGTCCGTAAGGCGGAACAGGAGAAACGTCTAGCGGATTTGCGAGCCTGTCACCCTCTTACTTTACTCTGCCGTATAGAGGAATCGCTTGATGCTCTTCTTAGGAGTCTTTTCAAACTCATCTTCATGTATACGTATTTCTGATACTTTGCTGTAAGCAGGAATCATGGTGTTGAGTTCCTGACGGTTCTGCTCCATGACATCTGCCAGTTCCTTGGTACCGAGATTCAGGGTCTGAGCTTCATCATAGTCTGGGTGAACCAGAGCAATGAGCTTGTCGCCCTTCTGTACAACCACGCTTTCCGCTACCAGAGCCAAAGAGTTGAGCTTATCCTCAATCTCCTCAGGGTAGATATTCTGACCGTTTGCGCCGAGCAGCATGTTCTTGCTACGACCCTTGATGAAGACGTTGCCGTCACCATCCATGGTTCCGAGATCGCCTGTATGATACCATCCGTTCTCGTCAATGGTCTGCTTGGTAGCTTCCTCATTCTTATAGTAACCCAACATTACATTAGGACCCTTGGCAAGGATTTCGCCCGGTACATTCTCAGGATCAGGACTATCGATGCGGACCATCATGTGGAGGGCAGCCTTACCGCAAGAGCCCGGTACGAAGTTTTTGTAATCCTCGTAGCAGATGATAGGGGCACATTCTGTTGCGCCATATCCCACGGTATATTTGAAACCTACGCTATGGAGGAAACTTTCCACTTCCTGGTTAAAGGCTGCACCACCAATAATCACCTCGTAGAAGTTGCCACCGAAGGCATTGGATACCTGGTCGCATATCTTCTCCTTCACCTTCTTGCTGATCACAGGCATGTGGAGCAGCATACGCATGCGGTTGTTCTGGATCTTAGGGAATACCTTCTTGCGGATAATCTTCTCGATAACTAGAGGTACAGATATAATGACGGCTGGCTTGATGCGGCCGAATGCCTCGGCAATGATGGCTGGACTAGGGATGCGGGTGAGATAGAAGATGTGGCAGCCCTTGATGAATTCGAAGATAAATTCAAACGCCATGCCGTACATGTGGGCCATCGGCAGGATACTGATGATAGAATCTCCCGGCTTGATCTTCTTACCCAGTACGTCCTCAGCAAAATCTGCATTGCCCCAGAGTGCACGGTATGGAACCATTACTCCCTTGGAGAAACCGGTAGTTCCGCTGGTATAGTTGATCATAGCCAACTCATCCGGATTCTGTTCCATATAGTAGTTGACATGGTTTTTGCGGAAGTACTTAGGATACTTGATACCGAACATCTCGTTGAGGTGTTCGCGCGCATAAGTCAACTTGTCGGTACGTGAAACGACAAGTGAATAATCCGGTATATAGATGATGCCTTCAAGACCTGGCATCTTCGTTGCATCAATCTGTGTAGCTACAACATCACCCACAAAGAGCAGTTTGGCATCGCTGTGGTTTACGATGTTGTGAATCTGGTCTGGCATGAATTCATGCAGGATAGGTACGGCAATGGCACCATAGGTAAGGGTAGCAAGGAATGCTACAGCCCAGTTTGCGCTATTTCGACCGCAAAGTGCTATCTTGTCGCCCTTTACTACACCAGAGTTCTCAAACATGATGTGTAGCTTCTCAATTTTGCGTGCTACATCATGGTACTGCAAGGTTGCTCCCTTGTAGTCTGTCAGAGCATCCATATCCCAATGGTCTACGATGCTCTTTTGGATTAGTGCGTTAAAGCTTGGAATCTCCATATTCTTGTTATTTAACGATTTGCTTTTTTATATTTTTCTCGTACTGAAGTCTGTTTGCTGATGATAGACCTTATCTGCTGATGGTCTGTCAGCAGATAGGCCTGTCTCTAGATTGCGTTCTGATAGAGGTAACGCTTGATAGACTTCTTGGCTGTCTTTTCAAATTCCTGATTATGAAGTTTGATGCGTGACACCTTTGCGAAGCTAGGTATCTGCATGTTCAGTTCCTTGCGGTTCTGCTCCATGATGTTCTCCAGGTCTTCGTCTGTAAAGCCGAGGTTGTTAACTTCTTCCATATCCGGATGAACTAGAGCTACCAGCTTGTCATCGCTCTGTATTACGATGCTCTCGTTGACCATAGCCATGGAGTTGAGCTTGTCCTCAATCTCTTCCGGATAGATGTTCTGTCCGTTAGGTCCCAGCAGCATGTTCTTGCTTCTGCCTCTTATGAAGAAATGTCCGTCGGCGTCCATCGTTGCCAGGTCGCCTGTATGGAACCATCCGTCTTCATCTATTACGGCATCTGTTGCCTCCTGGTTCTTGTAATAGCCCTTCATCACATTGATGCCGCGGCAAACCAGTTCACCGGCTACGTTCTCCGGGTCATCGCTCAAAACCTTTACCTCCATGTGCTTCACGGCAACACCGCAGCTTCCTGCCACATAGTTGTCCTGATGGGCAAAGGTGATAAGTGGAGCAGTCTCAGTGGTACCATATCCCATTGCGATAGGGAAACCTACGCTGATGAAGAAGTTCTCTATCTCCTTGTTGAGCGGAGCACCACCCACAACAACCTCGTAAGGACGTTCGCCAAACTTTCTCAATACAAACTCGCGAACCTTCTCCTTGATGCGCTTATTGATGACAGGCATGTTCATCAGCAGTCGTGCACGGTTGGTTTGGATATGTGGGAATACTTCCTTTCTTACAATCTTGTCTACTACAAGCGGCACCGCATAGAGGATGTCTGGCTTGATTTCTGACAACGCCTCTGAGATGAGCGTTGGGCTCGGCAGACGGGTAAGGAAGAAGATATGGTTACCCAATACTATATTGAAGAGAAATTCTGTCATGAGTCCATACATGTGAGCCATCGGAAGGGTAGAAAGGATGTTGCTGTTCTTACCTATATTTGGTTTCACTGAATCAATGAGGTAGTCAAGATTACCCCAAAGTGCTCTGTATGGGAGCATCACACCTTTTGAGAAACCGGTAGTTCCACTGGTATAGTTGATCATCGCCAGTTCTTCAGGATTGTCTACGTGATACTTCACGTGTTCTGGTCTGAAATACTTAGGATATCTGTGTCCGAACATTGCATTGAGGTTCTCGCGCGCATAAGTCAGTTTCTCAGAGCGCGAGATGACAAGCGAATTGTCCGGAAGATAGATGATTCCTTCCAGCGAAGGCATCTCCTCTGGTGTTATCTCTGTAGCTACTACGTCACCAACGAACAGAAGTTTGCTTTCGCTGTGGTTCACGATGTTGTGAATCTGCTCAGGCTTAAATTCGTTCTGTATAGGTACGACAATTGCTCCGTAAGTAATAATGGCCAGGAAGGCTACTGCCCACTGGCTACTATTTCTTCCGCAGACGGCAATCTTGTCGCCCTTCTTTACATCGCTGTTTTCGAACAGGATGTGTAGCTTCTCAATCTTTCTGGCAATATCGTGATATTGGAGGGTTGTGCCCTTGTAATCGGTGAGCGCATCCAGATTCCAATTCTTGATAATGCTGTTCTCAATATACGAGTTAAAACTTGGTATTGAATTCATTGCACAATTTACAAAATTTTGTGCAAAGATAATGAAAATAGTGCACACTGCAAAATAAAATGTGCACTATTTTCAAAAACTATATAAAATAATTAGTTTTTTTCCTTTTTAGTCTACATATTGTGGTGTTATAGACTGTATTTTACTCATATCTCATTGATTTGGCTGGATGGATGTGAGAAATCAGGTAGCTTGGTGCTACGAGCATGAAGATACTTATCAGCAGCGTAGCAATGTTCAGGGCTATGATGGCAAGCCAGTTGAATTCTACCGGAACGGTACTTACATAATAGGTCTGTGCATCGAGTTTGATGATGCCTGTAAAGTACTGGAGGGTAAGAATGCCGAGGGCGATGGCGTTGCCCAGAAGCATACCCTTGCCGATGATGAAGACGGCAAACCACAGGAAGGTGTGGCGGATGGTCTTGTTGCGAGCACCCAATGCCTTCATTACGCCTATCATGGAGGTGCGTTCCAGAATGATGATGAGCAGACCGCTGATCATGGTGACGCCGGCTACTATCAGCATCAGACCGAGAATAATCCAGACATTCAGATCCATCAGGCTCAGCCATTGGAAGATGTTTGGATTCAGGTCCTTGATGGTAGAACTGCTGTAGGTTTCTCCATAGTGATCTACCGTGCGGTTCACCTTATTAATATATAATCTTCAGTCTCGTTGAGCTTGTTGAAGTCGTTTACTGTCAGTTCTGCACCGCTCGTTTGGTCTTCTTCCCATCCGTTCAGCTTCACGGCAGTATAGAGATCGGTGTATACCATTACCTCATCATACTTCTTCAGGTTGGTCTGATAGATACCTTGATGGTGAAGCGGCGCATACGCACTCCGTTGTCATCAAAGAAGTAGGCAAAGATGCGTTCTCCCGTCTTCAGCTTCAGCTTACCAGCCATCAGCTGTGAGATGAGAATCTGGTTATGACTCGCTTTGTCATCAAACTTAGGGATGCTGCCTTCGATCATGTTCTGATGGATAAAGGTAGAATCAAAATCAGGCCCTACACCTTTGAACATGACGCCCAGGAAATCGCTGTCCGTCTTCAGGATTCCCTCTTTCATGGCAAATTTCTGCACATGTTTTACGCCAGGTATCTTTTTCAGTACGTTGACCATCGAGTCGTTCATAACCACCGGATACTGGTTTTGCTGCTGCAGCGTCATGAAGTCGGCCACTTGTATATGGCTTCCGAATCCTATTACCTTGTCACGTATGGTATGCTTGAATCCGAGCACTACGCATACCGACATAATCATAATGGCGAGTCCGATAGCAACACCTGCAGTGGCTATATGAATAGCAGGGCGAGAAACTTTACGTTTATCGCCCTGATCGCTATATAATCTCTTTGCTATAAATAGAGGAAAATTCATCTTTACTTTGAATTTTGATCTTTGAACTTTATGATTAGTGAAGCTGTTGTATTCTTCACTCTTCGTTCTTCACATTCTTACAGTCCTTCGTCTTCCACTCTTCCCGGATAAGCCTCAAGTGCCTTACCCAGAACCACCAGAGCACGCTCCAGATCGTGTTTCTTCAAGACGTAAGCTACACGAACCTGATTGTGGCCGGCTCCAGGAGTCGTATAGAAACCGGAGGCTGGAGCCATCATGATGGTTTCGCCCTCGTAGTTGAATTCCTCCAGACACCAGCGGCAGAACTTTTCTGAATCATCGATAGGCAGTTTGGCTACGGTATAGAAGGCTCCCATAGGAATAGGAGAGTATACGCCCGGAATGCGGTTCAAGCCGTCTATCAGGCACTTACGGCGCTCTACATACTCATCGTATACATCGCGGTAGTACTCTTCAGGAGCGTCCAGAGAAGCTTCGGCTACAATCTGACCGATCAGTGGAGGAGAGAGACGGGCCTGGCAGAACTTCATCACCGCCTTGCGGATTTCTGCATTCTTGGTGATGAGGGCACCCACACGGATACCGCACTCACTGTAACGCTTCGAAACAGAATCGATGAGAACCGTGTTCTGCTCGATGCCTTCCAGGTGCATCGCACTGATATAAGGACTGCCGGTATAGATATACTCACGGTAAACCTCATCAGAGAAGAGATAGAGGTCGTACTTCTTCACCAGGTCACGAATCTGATTCATCTCTCTGCGGGTATAGAGATAGCCCGTAGGGTTGTTAGGGTTGCAGATCAGAATGGCACGGGTGCGCTCATTGATCAGCTCCTCAAACTTCTCCACCTTAGGCAGGGAGAAACCTTCTTCTATCGTTGTGGCGATGGTACGGATCTTGGCACCCGCCGAGATGGCAAACGCCATATAGTTAGCGTAAGCAGGTTCTGGTACGATAATCTCGTCGCCAGGGTTGAGGCAGCTCATGAAAGAGAAGAGAACAGCCTCAGAACCTCCCGATGTAATGATGATATCATCGGCAGTTACGTTGATGTTGAATTTCTTATAGTAATCTACAAGCTTCTCGCGATAGCTGAGATAGCCCTGACTTGGAGAATACTCCAAGACCGTGCGGTCTATATGCTTCAAGGCATCTAGGCCACATTGAGGAGTTGGAAGGTCAGGCTGACCGATGTTGAGGTGATATACCTTTACTCCACGTTTTTTTGCTGCGGCAGCCAGAGGAGCCAACTTTCTGATAGGTGACTCTGGCATTTCAAGACCGCGTACAGATATTTCTGGCATCTTAAAATATTGTTTCTTTCTATTAATTATCCGTATCGAAAATTGAATTCTATGACCTTCTGGTCTTTTCAATTTACGCTAATCGGCTGCAAAGATAAGAAAATTAGATGAGAATTGAGAATAACTTTCGGTTAAATTTTATTTTTTGATTAAAAACTCTTTAAATATGTCGCTCTTTGCTTTCTTTTTTATAACTTTGCACTTAATTTCAAGAAATGTTATAAGATTATACTAATTAATTAAAATAAGTAAGAAGAAAAATATGAGAAGTAGAACAAGTACATGGTTTGAGACCAAAGTGAAATATCAGAAGACAATGGAGGATGGTTCAGAAAAGGTTGTTTCTGAAGCATACGTAGTAGATGCTTTGAGCTTTACCGAGGCTGAGAGCGCCATCATCGATGAGATGTCGGTTTATGTAAGCGGCGAGTTGAAGGTGAGCGGTATCGGTAAGGCTTGCTACGGCGAAATCTTCTTCAGCGATGTGGATGATGATGATAAGTGGTATAAGGCTAAACTCCAGTTCATTACAATTGATGAGAAGAGTGAGAAGGAGAAGCGCAGCAATGTTACCTATCTTGTTCAGGCTAAGTCTCTCGCCCGTGCCCTCCGTTATATTGATGAGGTGATGGGCAAGACCATGATAGATTATGATGTGGTTGGTTTGAACGAAACCAAACTGATGGATGTATTTGAGCACCATGCTCCTAACGAGAAGAAAGAGGAGAAGAATGATGTGCCTGAATACGAGGAGCAAAAATAATTGAACTATGTATGATGTAAAAGGAAATCTCCATGAGGTGCTGGGCAGCTTGCCTGCCGGTGTCCGTCTCGTTGCTATCAGCAAGTTCCATCCCAACGAGTATATCGAGGAGGCTTATGCTGAAGGACAGCGTATCTTCGGCGAGAGTCATGAGCAGGAACTCGCCAAGAAAGTGGCTTCGCTGCCTGAGGACATCGAATGGCATTTCATCGGTCATCTGCAGACCAATAAGGTAAAGTATATCGCACCTTATATCTCGATGATTGAATCGGTAGACAGTCTGAAACTTCTCAAGGAGATTGAGAAGCAGGCTGCCAAGCACAATCGTGTGGTGAAGGTTCTTCTGGAACTTCATCTGGCTGAGGAAGATACCAAATCGGGTCTTTCTCTTGATGCTTGCCGCGAACTCCTGGAGGCAGGCGAATGGCGGGAGATGAAGCATGTGCAGATTTGTGGCATCATGATGATGGCATCTAATACAGACGATGAGCAGCAGATTGCTCAGGAGTTTGATGAGGCTGCCCGGTTCTTTGATGAGATAAAGGCCAGATATTTTGCTGATGATGATGCTTTCTGCGAGCGTAGCTGGGGTATGAGTCACGATTATCATATTGCCGTCAAGCACGGCAGCACGATGGTTCGTGTAGGTACTACCATCTTCGGTCCTAGAATATATTAAAATAATAAGAGGGTGTGTCATGTTTAATGACACACCCTCATTGTTTATATAGTTAGTATACTATCTTCTGTCCCTTGCTGGTAATATAAATCTTGCCCTTTTGTGGAACGGAAACCTTTCTGCCTTCCAGATCAAAATAGGCTGTCGGTCTGTCTTTACCGATGATGACCGAAGAGATTCCGGTAGGAGAGAAGTTCTTGAGATAATCGAAGGTTACCAGACCGGTTGCTTCATCCTTTGTGATGTTGTAGAGCGGATGACTCGTATCAACACTGTTGTTCAGGGTGATACTGGTCAGACTGTTCACCTCGTACTCTGTAGCAGAGCCCGCCTTGTAGGTTGGGAACGGGTCGTTCTGAAGACTCGTGATAATATCATTGTCGCTGACAGTTCTATTATAGCTGTTGTATACCATTCCGTCTGCAGGAACAATCATGACCCTTGGCTTACCTGTCGTGTTGTTGGGATTATCCCCCAGGTTAACCGATGGCAAATCATCGTAGTCGATGCGCCATACCAGCAATCCGTAACCCAGAGCCTCCTTGTACCATCCCTCGTTTCTGATATTCTGCAGCAGCAGGTATTCGCCCTGGCTGTTGGCTATAATCTTGTATGCATCCGATGCCTTGTCATATGGTTCCAGCTTTATCAGCTTCGCCTCGGTATCAGAAAGGAGGGTAGGCTGTTTCCATCCTACGATGCTCTTCTCCCATGGTGAATATGGGATAGGCTGGTAGCCGTCAGCCTGATAATTGCCCGTATCCATGACGTCCCAATATTCAGGACTCTGGTTGTGCTCTGTGATGCCGTTGGTCGGATAGATGTCTGGCAAACCGAGGGTATGCGAAAATTCATGGCAGAAGAGACCGATACCATTGATGTAGTATTTGCCGTTTTTGGTATCTGCAGGCTTATTGTTCAGCTCGTTGTTGATGCCGAATCGGGTACCTTTTTACCGTCATAGGTTCCCACTCCTCCTACGGTACCCGATTTCGGCCAGAGACAATCGCCTGAATTACCTACGATACTTTCAGAATAGCCGGCATAGATTACATATACGAGGTCTACATATCCGTCGCCATCGCTGTCGTAATCGGCAAAGTTAATCTTGCCGTCTACCTGCTGGCAGGCTTCCTTAATCATCTGAGGAAAGTTGGTGTCACTTCCGTCGTCACGTCCGTTCTTGCCATAATAAGCTGATTTCTTGCTTACCGTAACAGGATCCACTACATCAAACTGTGGTATAAACAGGTTATCGCTCATGTCAGCAAAATACTGCTGTACGCTGCCATAGTTCTGGCAGTAAGGCATGTCGGTGATAAACACTTCTTTATCAGCCTCAGGCATAGCTTCTCCCTTCTTTCCGTTGAGGTAATGGTTGAATGTTGCAACCGGATCCTTACTCTTGAACTTCACATCCTGAAACTGCACCAGGAGTACCAATGCCTTCGGACTTCCCTTATGAGGGAAATAGCTTGGGCTCCATGTTCCTATTTCTGAAGCTCTTGTAAGATTCTCTGAAGAGAAAGCACGGGTCTTTCGGGTGTCCAGCTCTTCGGCAGTTATCTTTTCGTATTTTCCGTCTTGGGTTTCCCGCAGGGGCGTACCGTTCAGCAGCATGTAGTAGTGGAAGGTTTCGTCGCCATGCAGGGTAGCACATGCTACGGTTCCATCAGCCAGCATAATCTTGGCGATGCCCGGTTTAGCCTTTACGGCATAGAGATTGGCGATGCCCAGGAAGGCGAGCGCCAGAGAGATGATTGCCTTCTTCATAAACAGTTAGGGTAGATGGGGGATTATTTATAAAAGTATTGTCCTTTCTTCTGAGTCTGGTGACCAAACTCGATGGCGTGATGCGGACAATGGTGATAGCAGGTAAAGCAGGTGAGGCAATCCTTGTGATGCAGCCATTCCGGATATTCTCCGTGACCGCCCTTGATATCGCCTACAGGACAGACGTTGGCACAGATGCCACACTTCACGCACTTGTCTTTCTCCACATGAAACCGCTTGTCGGTGATGAGCACCTTCTCAAAGAATCCGCCCACAACCTTGGTGAAGAACCAGGGGATAGGACCTTTTACCAGACGGTTCACGCCCTCTTTCTGTCGAATATCTCTTCGCAGATAACCGCCAGTTCCTGTGCCGATTTCGATTTCTTACGAACTTCGCGCTCCTTCGAATCAACATCCATGAAAGGAAGTCCTACATAAGATTCCGGCATGATGAGTGAGTAGGAAGCAGAAACCTCCGTGATGCCCAATGCCTGAAGCGATGCATTCAGCGCAATCGTATCGTTGAGGTTTTCGATGGTGAGTCCGATGCTGTCGCCTGCAGTACAGACGCAATAGGCGAAAGGATGCTTCCTGAACGTCTCCTTGTCTTCAGCAGTAGCATCAGGAGTTTCTCTCCGTATCTTCATCTTCCTGATAAACTCCCTTACAAGGCGTGGAACCCTCCAGCCATGTACGGGGAAAACGAATCCGAGCCGTTCATTCTCTTTCAGAATAAACGGCTCGGCTATATTGTGGCTTGAATCGTCCGCCCGCATATAGGGGGCGATAGGAATCAAGTCTTCGTGTGTAGCCGCTGCCAGTCTGGCTGCTGCCCACTTGGTATTTCCAGTTCCGGAGAAATAGAAAATCATGCTTACTTTTAAATATGTATTGAGCTAGATTATTTCTTTTCTGTCATAACACCCTCTATATAGAGACGTGACATTTCTACATTGCCGTTAGAACGGACGGTGATGCTCTTCTTGAAATGACCAGGGAACATGCCCTTGCCGTTATAGGTAACACTAATCTGTCCCTTCTCGCCTGGAGCGATAGGCTTCTTGGTGTAAGAAGGTATGGTACAGCCGCAGCTGGCAATAGCCTGGTTGATAATCAAAGGCTTGTTGCCCACATTGGTGAAGGTAAAGGTAGCCTTCTGTACCGGGTTTGACTCTTCGAACGAACCGAAGTTGTGTATCAGTTTGTCGAACTTAATCTCTGCCTGAGCAGATGCAGTAGCTACAAGAGCCACCAGCATAGTGAGTGTCAATATGATTCTTTTCATCTTCATATCCTTTCTTCTTTCTTATATTTTCTCTTTAATTTGTTTCTTATTTTTATTTAATTCGATGCAAAAGTACATATAAAGTTTAGTATTACGTTACTTTTTTACATTATTTAAAACAATTATGCCTTATATTTCATGTTACAGCCTTCTTTTCTGTGGAAAAGTGGGGGGCAATACTCCTCATTATGAAGAAGTTTGCAGATTCCTGAACAAAAAATCCCCCAACCTTAATCACTTAAGATTGGGGGAGAGAGTAGAAAAATAATAAAGTATGAACAATATCAACTGAATAGAGGGCTAAATGTGGAATTTGATTTCATTCAGCCAAGCCTGAACACTGAAGCAGGGACAGGACTTGTGGACGTTCGGGAGATCACGATGACCTAGGATCTCGGCTTCGGGATAGTCTACGCACAGACTCGTCAGGAGATTCTGGAGCGACTGCTTCTGAGCCTTCGTACGGGTATCTGCCGGATTGCCGTCGGCGTCGAGACCGCCTTCGTAACAGATGCCGATACTGTGTGCATTGAAATGGCGGGCGTGGGCGCCGATTTCTGACTCGGGACGGCCGGGGTAGATGACGCCGTCTTTCGTGATGTAGTAGTGATAACCGATGCTGCGGAAACCACGGGCTAAATGACAGGCTTCGAGCTTTTCGAAGGTGAAGTCCTGCGTGACGCGTGTGGCTGAACAGTGAATGACAATAAGTGATATTTTTCTTGTGTTTTTCATAGTGCTGAATCTTTAAAGGGTTGATACTACTGGCAGCTCTGCACACAAAAGGCAGAGGCTACGGCGGTGAGAACGGTAATGACGAAATTCAGAATTTTCTTGAGTGTTTCTCTTTTCATTTTCATTTGATTTAAGGTTAATAAATGGATTGGGGGCTCGGATTTCCTATATCCGGGCGATACTGGAGAAGGAAGGCTGACAGGATGAGCAGATGGGCTTGATAGCGCGTGTTTCAATGATGCTTGCTATATTGATGAATAGCCGGGGGTGCTATAGCCGAATCCCGGACTGCATCCTGTCTCAAACCTTCTTTCTTCATCTACTGGCGAGGGGGTTACTCCAGGCCGTCGCCACCATCGGAGCCGCTGCTCTCGGTGTTGCCTGATCCGCCAGTTTGGGTTGAGTCGCCACCCTGGCTTGTGCCGCCACCCTGGGTAGTATCGCCTGTGTTGTCCTTACCGCCGTCTGGTGGAGTAACATCTCCTGTTACGGCTGTAGCCTTCTTCAGGGATACATCGAGGTTCAGACTGTTTGCCTTGAACTCACCGGTGCCACGGGCACGGAGCTTCAGTCCGGCAATGTTCTTGGTGATGCTGAACTCCTTCTCGGAGGCTGCACCTTCCTTGTTCTTGATGCCGATGCTGAAGATGGCGAGGTCGGGAATCTTCACGGCGATACCCTGCAGAACCAGTTCTCTTACGCAGCTCACCATGTCGGTGAGCATACCTTTGATGGCTCCCTTTGAGAACGGGGTGTTGTGACTTTCCATGTGCTCTGCGAGTTCATCAAGACCATAGGTCTGGGTGATTACAGGGTAAGCGAAAAACTTGCCGTTAGCGGCGCTCAACTTCTCGTTGACATACTTCTTCAATGTGTACAGAATCATAGTGTCTTCATTTTAAGGTTAATAAATTGTGTTTGTGTTGTAGGGGGCGCTGCGCATTGCCTCTTGGTGGTATGAGATGTTATCTCTGAACCACAATGCAAAGATACGAAATCGGTGAGGAGTCAACTCACAGTTGCTCATACTTGCTCATGTTTTATTCATACTTTTTCATAGATTCTTTTTATCTGGAGTTTATAAGCCCATTATAAAGAATCATCATTTGCTTGAATCTTATTCAAGTTTCGCGAGTTTTACCCCACACGCCCTGAAAGGGCGATGCCCTGGGCTAGGGGCTTCTGCCCTTTCAGGGCGTGTGGGGCAAAACATGCGAAAGTTCAGTAAGGAAGTATATGGTAACTATAGTTTCGCAAGTTACTTGAATATACTGACAAGGAAAAGACTTTACACCCGAAGCTTTCTGAAAGACTCCGGAAAGAGAAGTGAAAGAAACTGGAAGACTGGTGCGCCGGCGGGGGATACACGCTACTTCACTTCATGCCTAAACTTCACCTTCCGCCTCTGGCTTGCCAAGGTACGTTTTGTGGCTTCTCTGCCCGAACCTATCTATACCGCATTTTCAAGTTAAAGGAAGGCTGTACTCCTACCGAATGGCGGGAGAAAATGGCTGAAAATGTAGCCCCGGAGGATAAAAAGCAGGATTAACCATTTTTCGATAAATACCAGGAAAACGCATCACTGAAGGGAACAAATTGTTAAAAGGGGGACTACTTGCAGGAAGTAGACACCTAAAACATAGAAAATAGACACTTTTTTATAGGAAAGCAACACTTTTTTCGAAAAAAATACTATATTTGCACCATGGAAAATATGATAGAGACTTTCACGAAAGAGGAACAGGCTATTTTTATAGTGGCATTGTTTCTTCTGCTGTTCGCCATAGTCATGAGCTATGCCATGGTTCAAGACTACAGGATATATCTTGATGGAAACAACAAGGCTCGCTACAGCTTCTGTGATTTCATCAAGAGAGGAAGATATTATATCTATCTGTTTCTCAGACAGTCTTTCGTCATCATCCTGGGAATGACAGTATATCTGACGGCAATGAGAGAATAGGTGCTTCGGTGGATAATGTCGCTGCATAGTGGCAAGATTTGCCTGAATGCACAAAAGTATTTTTTTTTACAAGAAATTATTAATTTAATAACTAACAATATGAAAACGAATTTTGTAAAATTGAGATGGCTTTTCACGATGCTTTTGTTCGTGACAACCATGATTATGCCAACCATGATGTTGGCGAAAAGTATTGATCTAAAAATACCGGAAGGTGATGGCGCAGGAACCCCATATAAAATTGGTACTGCTGAAGAACTTTATTGGTTTGCAGGTCTGGTGAATGGTACGCTTCCAGGCGTCAAAAAGGATTTATCTGCCAATGCAATCCTCACGGATGACATTATCGTGAATACGGGCGTTCTTGACCCAAATAAAGATCTGGTAAGCGGAAACGACTTTATAGAATGGATACCTATTGGTAAATCTTCTTCTGATGATGATGCATATACTGGCACCTTTGATGGCAATGGACACACCATCAGCGGATTGTATTTCAATAAATCTAACTCATGGTATGTTGGCTTGTTTGGCTGCATAGGAGCCGAAGGCAAGATTTCCAACGTAGGAGTTTCGGATTCATATTTTCAGTCCAGTAACTGTCCGTATATAGGCGGCGTGTGCGGATTGAATTCTGGCGAACTCCAAAACTGTTCTAACAGCAGCACTGTAATTGGCAAAGAAAACGAGTATAGAATAGGCGGCGTGTGCGGCTATAACAGTGGCACTGTCAAAGATTGCAAAAATACAGGTTCTGTCAGAGGAAAAGAAACAATAGGCGGCGTGTGCGGATATAATGAAAGAAGATATAATGAAAAAGGCGGAATAATAGAAAACAGCTTTAATGAAGGCACTGTCAGCGGAACAGGTGATTATGATGTTCTTAATATCGGCGGCGTGTGCGGCCATAGCTATGGCACAATCAAAAGCTGCTATAACACAGCTTCTGTAAGCGGACAATATTCTGTCGGCGGCGTGTGCGGCCATAGACTATAATCAAAAGCTGTAAGCGGACAATATTCTGTCGGCGGCGTGAGCGGATCTTTAGGCAGTGATGTAACAAATTGCTATTATCTTAGTGGCACAGTCGCAGACGGTAAAAGCGGTATAGGAGGACAGAAGGATGAGAATGGCAAGGCAGAGAAAATGTCCTTAGAGCAGTTTAAAAGTGGCGAGGTGGCATGGCTACTTAATGGCTCCAAATCTGTTTCTACCGAAGAAAGCACCTTGGCATGGTATCAGAAGTTGGATGAGAATGCTGACGCTTATCCAGTCTTGAAATCCACTGACCACAATACTGTATATAAAGCACCCCTCTTCTCTTGCAACCAGAAGGCGACATGTTGTCTCACAACTATCAGATGGCAGAAAAGGCTGATGAAGGAACGTCAAATCTTTATAGCGAGGAATGCGCTATATGCCACAATTAAAAGATGGAACAAAGTACATCAAGGACTTCTGTGGCAACAAAGACAACATTATTAAGCTAACAGCGGAGTCTGACGGTTCATACAAGGCAGCCGAGCCTGTTGACATCAATGACAATGCGGCTTACGACAGCCCTGTGGACTTCACTGCCCCAACGCTGAAATACACGCAACTATCTCGGCGCAGACCAGTGGCAGGCTGTGTACGTGCCTTTCGAGACTCAGGCTACAGACTGGACAGACAACGGCATCACCGTGGCAAGCATCAACAATTTCCATGAGTACGAGAAGAAAGATGGCAGCGGCTATGAGACGGTACTCGAAGTGAAGAAGGCTACATCTGGAGAGTTTGAGGCTAACACCCCATACTTGTTGAGAACAAAAGATAGCGGAAGCAAGACTATCACTATCAATAATGTCAAGTTGCATAAGGCAGAATCGAAGACATACTACTGCATGAGCATGACTCGCAAGTATAACTTCACTGGCATCTACACTCCACAAAGTGGATTAGGTCAGGATGAATCATCAGTTGCCGTATATGCTCTCAACAAGCAAGGACTCATAGCTCCGTTAAACCCTTCTACCGAAGTTGGTGCACAGCGTTGGTATCTTACGGTAAGTAATCGTAATAGTTCTAACATGTCACAGGCATCAAAATCCCGTTCTATCAGCATAGATGAGGTCGGCGAGGGAGCAACAATTGCCATAAAGGGCATCCAAGTTATAACCAACAATGAGGCTGATAACACATCTCTAAATGGTATATATGACTTGCAAGGTCGTAAGCTCAGCAAAGAGCCTACTCATGGCATCTATATCAAAAATGGCAAAAAATATGTGAAATAGATATGTAAAATTTAAAAAGTAAGGAATATGAAAAAGAATTATCAGAAACCATCAATCACTGTAGTTGAGTTGGAAAATTCCTGTGTTCTATTAGCTGGGTCTAACCCATTGCCAGAAGGCTATGAGCAGGTTCGATTCACTGGTGAAGATTGTGATCCTGCATAGTATTGTGTTTTAGTTTATGCCAAATGGATCTACAAAATATCTGGCATAATTATCAACCCATACTTTGCGGTTGTTCCAAGGGTCTATACACCTCGACAAAAGGGTGTATAGCCCCTTTTCCTATTGTATGATGTCTTCAGGTAGAAGTACCTTTTGTTGGCTCATTTTCAGATTAGACGGAACAGGGTTAGGGCTCACCGAGGAAGTAGAGAATGTAGGAGACTTGCATCGGGGTGAACTCCTTGCAGTTCTTGCCGTAACCGGTGGCGGCGAGCTTCTGGAGAAGGTCGGGGATGCGCTGGATCCATCGCATCAGGTGAGCACTGGCTACTGCTGGAGTAGCATCGGGAAAATACAGAAGAGCTAGCTCTTGCTTGGTATAACTTCTTAAATCCATAGTTTTGTTTGATTTTTTAAGGGGTTTATGATTGAGTTGCGGTTCATAAGCTACTGACTTTTGCATCGTAAGTCTCTGACTTTTGCACCGTAAGTCCTTGGTTTCCGTTTCGGAAGTAACTGGCTTCCGGGTGACAGGGTGACAGGGGTGACAGGGAATTCTGAAGATTTACTCTCGCGCGGGCAGGCAGGAAAAATCAGGCCGAAAGTTCCTGCCTGCCCGCGTGCGAGGCGAAATGTTGAAAAACTCGTGTCACCGTGTCACCCTGTCACCCTGAACCGGATGGAACCGAAGGTTTGGAGGAACGGCTAGAACGGGGCATCATCATCGCATTGCGGCGGGTTGATGCAGACGGATACCTGGTAAGCCTTGATTTCCTCGGCAGTACGGACGATTGCCCTGTAACCACGGCTGTGCTTGGTGCGCATCTTTTCGAATCCGAGATCATTGAAAGCCTTGCCCAGTTTCGAACTGTTCAGCTTCTGTGAGATGTTGCAACTGATGTTCTGCATCGCCCTGGCTATGGACACGAACTCCCCTGTCTCCGCCTCCGTTGGCTTTCGGAAGTAGAGATCCACAAGTTCCTGTTCTAGTCTGGGCGCCTCAAAAGCGCGGTTGTGCCGGTTCTGCTTTTCTATCTCCTCATCGGTGAACCAGTAGCGGAAATCACTCTTGTAGAGGGCGTAAGCCTGGGCGTAGATGCCTTCGTAATTGAACGGATGCTCACGGGGCGAGAGGATGCTCTCTATCTCGTAGGGCAGCCAGCGACGGTTACCGGTAGGGTCGCTCAAAAACTCGGGATTGTTGCCCGTGCCGCAGAAGGTGTTGATATGCTTGCGCTGCTCCGCATAATGGCCGTATGCCGCCCTTTCGTTGGTATACTGCATCGTTACCACAGCCTTCAGCTGGTTCAGTTCCGATGGACTCATCGTGTCGAGCTCTTCATAACAGATGAGTGCATACTGCGAAAGGGCGATGATATCATCCTTCGTCATGCGCCTGGCATTCGCCTTCGTATAGAAGTATTGCTTCAGTTCCGGCGGCAGGAGATAGTTGAACCAGGTGGTTTTGTAGGCGCCCTGTCTGCCGATGAATACCAGGATGACATTGTTTACGGCACCTTCGTCTATCCATCCTGCTATCATCGCTACGAGCCATTTCCTGAGGGCTTCACAGAAGGGCATCACGGGCTCTCCCTTCATCTTTACCGTGGCAGCGAGTTCGGCAATATAGTCCTTGTCGCCTTTCTGCCAGGGTGGGAGATTCTCCAGATAATCGGTGAAGGGATTGTAGGGCGGGCTATAGTCGCTCTCGATGACATTGATCATGTCGCTCTTGCTCACCCTTGCGGTTAGCGACATGTTGCTCCATAGCGTATTCAGATTGCGGTCCTGGAGGATTCGCCATTTCTCCTTCAGATACTCGTAGCGCAGGGTGATGAGGTTGAAGCGGAGTTTGATATGTCCGTCGAGGAAGTCTTTGATTTCATCTACGGTGGCATAGGGATCTTTCCGGTTTCTGCCTTCGCCTTCTGTGGGTGAGTGTTGTCGTAGCACGATTTGAACACCTGTTCTACGTCGTCGTATTCGGGAAACTGCCTGATAGCCCACTGGGTGGCTTCTTTCCTGTCGTACCGCTTCTTAGCCATCATGTAGCCCACCCGCATCACATACTGGTTGTGGTTGCCGGGTTCGTACCTGATCTTTTCGTTTTCCAGCTTGGGTTTGACGATCTGCTCGTAGTAGTCGGCGATGCGTTCCTGTTTCTTTTTCTTCTGGGCGGTCTTGAGCGTAGCGGAATGGAAATGGCTGATTTCCTCGGCGCTGAAGGCTGTGGCTTCAGGATTGAAATAGACTTCGGGGTCGTAGGCGAGTCCGCTGAGCCTTGTGATGTTCTTGCAGAGCGGATCGCTTTCCTTGCCGATGAGATGCGCATAGTAGTCGTTTCCCATGGCGAAGGCGGCGGGATAATCATCGCCTTCGTAGCGGTAGATGACGCGCAGTCCGTTGCCGCTCATGGTAACGTAGCAGAGCAGGGTGTGGGCATCGTGGCAGATTCTCTCTTTGAGCGAGCGCAGGGTGCCGTCATCCGGTTTTTCTGTGATGTGGTCGAAGTCGACCAGCGACAGATGTGTGAGGCTCCGGATGTTGTCCTTGCCTTTTCCGCCTTCGAAGATGCAGGCTACGGCGAAGAGGGGTGCATCGTGCTTGTACGATTATCCCCCGTTTTCCGGTAAGACTCGGTGAAAAACCTGAGTTTCTCATCTTCCTTCATGAAGGTTACCAGGCCTTCCAACTGGCCAGGTGAAGGAATCTTGCTGGCCATGTTAATGAATGTGCTGATGTTCATCATCTCCTAAAAATTTTATATTGTTATACAATATATGTATCGGTTATACGTTCTTTTATAGGTATGCAGATTGTTGGATCTGTAATACATGGTGCAAAGATACTAAAAAGAAAATAAAAGAGAGTTCCCGTAGTGGGAACTTGTAAATAAATATATTCAACATTTTAAATTATTTTAAGATGAAAATTAAAAATTTTAATGCAGACAACAGCCGTTTCGGTGTTGTTCTGAGTGAAGTGATGAAGAACCATCATGTTTCTGGTTCTGATCTGATGTATTATGCTGAGATGCATAAGGAAAATGTTTTTGCAATCTAAAAGGGTAAGGGCGATTATCGGCTCAGTGTTTATGTGAGGATTGTTTCTGCTCTTCGGTACTTTATCGAAGACTCGGCAGAATACGCCCGAGTGAAGCAACGCCTTATCGAAGCTGCCTTCGATGATAGTTACTTTTATAACAGATAATTCTTTTGAATTGGTTTTTTAAATAAAAAAGTGGAATCCGGCGGTTGTCGGATTCCACTGATATCGTATTTTCACCCTGTGTGGGTGGAATTACCCAATACGCCTTGAAACTTAAATTTAACGCAAGAACTTTCCGGTAAGGCTTGCCTTGCAGGCAGCTACTTCTTCCGGAGTTCCGGCAACAACGAGATTGCCGCCTTTATCGCCGCCTTCAGGACCGAGGTCGATGATATAGTCGGCACACTTGATGACATCCAGATTGTGCTCAATCACTACCAGCGAATGACCCCTTTCTATCAGGGCATTGAAGGCATGGAGCAGGCGCTTGATGTCGTGGAAGTGAAGACCCGTGGTAGGCTCGTCGAAGATGAAGAGCGTAGGCTCCTGGTCCTCCTTACCTATGAAGAAGGCGAGCTTTACACGCTGATTCTCACCACCCGAAAGCGAACTTGAATTCTGACCGAGTTTGATATAGCCCAGACCTACATCCTGAAGCGGCTTCAGGCGGTTTACGATGATGCGGCAGTTGTCGAAGTCGCCCTCGTTGCGCTGCAGCTTTTCATCGCTGAAGAACTCAATGGCCTCGTTTACAGTCATGTTCAGCACATCATTGACGTCTTTTCCGCCATAGCGTACCTCCAGAATATCGTGCTTGAACGCTTGCCCTTACAAGCCTCGCAGGTCAGCGTGAGGTCTGCCATAAACTGCATCTCGATGGTAACATATCCCGCACCCTTGCATTCCTCGCATCTTCCGCCTTCAGTATTGAAAGAGAAGTACTGCGGCGTAAATCCCATCTGCTTAGCCAGTGGCTGGTTGGCAAAGAGGGCACGTATCGCATCGTATGCCTTCAGATAAGTGGCAGGGTTGCTGCGGGTACTCTTTCCGATAGGGTTCTGGTCAACAAACTCTACATGATGGATGCTCTTCCAGTCGCCTTCCATCGATGCATATTCGCCTGGTGCATCTGCTACGAGGTCCAGCCGGCGACGCATGGCAGGATAGAGGATTCCCTTGATGAGCGAACTCTTGCCTGAGCCTGATACACCGGTTACACAGGTGAATACGTTGAGTGGTATCTTAACATCGATGCCGCGCAGATTGTTCATCCGGGCTCCCTTGATTTCGATATACTGGTTCCAGGCACGGTGGCTCGTTGGCACCTTTATCTCCTCGTTGTGGGTCAGGTACTTGATGGTATAACTCTCCGGATATTCAGCTAGCAGCTTTTCCTGTTCACCCTTGTCGGTGGTTGAATATTCTGATGACGGACCGGCGTAGACCACTCTTCCGCCCAGTCTTCCGGCATCGGGACCAATATCGATGAGATAGTCGGCTGCCCGCATAATCTCTTCGTCGTGTTCTACCACAACCACCGTATTGCCCAGTTGCTGCAGTTCTTTCAGCACCTTAATCAGTCGGGCGGTATCGCGGCTATGGAGTCCGATACTAGGTTCGTCGAGGATATATACGCTACCCACGAGCGATGAGCCCAGGTTGGTGGTCAGGTTGATGCGCTGACTCTCACCGCCGGAGAGGGTGTTGGAGAGTCGGTTGAGCGTAAGATAACCCAGACCCACATCCAGGAGGAACTGCAGGCGGTGGGTGATTTCGGTGAGCAGACGCTTGCTGATTTCCTTCTCATGCTCAGAGAGTTCCAGTTTCTTGAACCATTCGCTCAGGTTCACAATCGACATCTCAACCAGTTCGGTGATGCTCTTTCCGCCAATCTTCACATAGTTGGCTTCCTTCTTGAGTCGGGTACCATGGCAGTCAGGACAAATCGTCTTTCCACGGAATCGGCTCAGCATCACGCGGTATTGTATCTTGTACTGGTTCTCCTTTACCATTCTGAAGAACTCATCGATGCTCACCCTTTCCTGCTGTTTGCGTTTCTTCTCGCCAGGCAGACCATGCCACAGCCAGTCCTTCTGCTGCTGAGTCAGTTCGAAGTAAGGCTTGAAGATAGGGAAGTCGTATTCTGCAGCTCTGCGGATGAATTCCTTGAGCCACATACCCATCTTTTCGCCTCGCCAGCAAACCACACATCCGTCATATACGCTCATCGAAGTGTTCGGGATGACGAGTTTCTCATCGATGCCTATTATGCTGCCGAAACCTTCGCAGGTAGGGCAGGCTCCGAGAGGGGAGTTGAAGGCAAACATGTTGTCGGTAGGCTCTTCAAACTGCATGCCGTCAGCTTCGAACCGGGTAGAGAAGTCGTAGCAGATGTTGCTTGGCAGGAAGACGAGGCGGCAGGCTCCATCTCCCTCATAGAAGGCAGTTTCGGCAGAATCCATCAGTCGGCTGATATCATCCTTCTCATCGCTTACCGAAGCACGGTCGATGACCAGGAAGATTTCTTCATCCTTCTGCTGCATTCTCTTTCTCAGTTTATCGCCGCTTACTTCCAGCAGTTCCTTATCCGCCTGCTCCATGAAGTCTTCGATACGCACGAATTCACCTTTTATATATATACGCGCGTAACCTTCCTGGTTGTACATCTCCAGCTGTTTGCCCAGACTGCGCCCTTCGATGACGTGGATAGGGGCGAGGATGACAAACCTGGTACCCTGGGAATACTGTCGGGTACAGGCGAGTACATCTTCGGTAGTATGGCGTTTCACCTCCTGTCCGCTGATAGGCGAATAGGTTTTTCCGATGCGTGCGTAGAGCAGTCGCAGGTATTCGTAGATTTCGGTGTTGGTGCCCACGGTAGATCGTGGGTTGCGCGAAATCACTTTCTGTTCGATGGCGATGGCAGGTGGCAATCCTTTGATGAAATCACATTCCGGTTTGCTCATACGTCCCAGAAACTGGCGTGCGTACGAAGAGAGCGACTCCACATAGCGGCGCTGGCCCTCAGCATATAAGGTATCAAAAGCCAATGATGATTTTCCCGATCCCGAGACACCCGTAATGGCAACAAACTTGCCCTGAGGTATCTTCACATCGATATTCTTGAGATTGTTGGCTCTTGCCCCTTTTATTTCTATATATTTATCTTTCCCCATTTTTTTACCTTTTAACTTTTTTACCTTTATTCGTGGTGGTAAGGTTCACCTTTTATAATAGTACATGCGCGATAGAGCGCCTCGGTAAAGATAAGGCGCACCATCTGATGCGAGAAGGTCATCTTGGAGAGGGAAATCTTCTCGTTGGCGCGGTCGTAGACAGACGGTGAGAAACCGTAAGGACCGCCGATGACAAAGACGAGCCTTCTTGCCGTGGCCTGCTTGCGCTCTATCCATTTGGCAAACTCGATGCTTCGGAATTCCTGTCCATGTTCATCCATCAGCACCACCGTATCCGAAGGCTGGAGGAGTTTCAGAATCAGTTCTCCTTCCCGTTCCTTCTGCTGCTGTTCGCTGAGACTCTTGGTGTTCTTGAGCTCAGGAATGGTTGTTATATTGAAAGGCATATAATGGGTGATGCGCTCGGCATAATCCTTGATGCCCGCAATGAAATGCTTGTTTACGGTCTTTCCGACCAGAATGAGTTCTGTCTTCATTTCGTTGGCGTTTTCTTCCTATACACTTTACACTTGAATTGACTTTCACTTCGTCCGTCGAACGTTGTTTCTTCGTTCTTCACTTTTCCTCGTTCTTCACTTCTTCTCGTCCCTGTAATATCCTGTTCCTATTCTTTTCGGATTCTTCGGGAACCAGCCTTTCTCGCAGCGTTGTCTCTGTTCGAAGAGTTCACCGATGCTCCAAAGGCATGAAGCACCTACTACGCCCAGTATGGCAGAGAAGAGCACGTTGGCAACCAGAAAGGCAGCTCCTATGCAGATGATGCCTGCAACGAGGAAAACCCACCAATAGCGGATGCCCGTATAATATTCCGTCTTCATGACGATAGGGTGAAAGATACCTATTATTAAAAAAGTGGTTACGGCGATGATGACGCCCGTGTAATATACTTCCATATTCTATTGTTTTATATTTTGTTCATTCAACTTTGCTATCTTACCAATACAATATTGCTAAATATTAGCCTTATTCTATTTTCAATTCCATTTCAAAGTGCAAAAATACAAAAAAAACTTCATTCTTGCTTGGTTTATCAAAATTTTTATATAACTTTGTACGCAAATAGAGAAATTATGCATTGTTTTCGTGCACATCCTTCTCGATAAGAATTAATTAATAACATAATATAATCAAACTATGGCTAATAACGCAGAATTGATCAAGCAGTGTGAAGAAAGAGCACAGCAGTGGCTCACACCTGCTTTTGACGAAGAAACCCGTAAGGAAGTAAAGGCAATGCTCGACGCAGAGGACAAGTCTGCTCTCGTTGATGCATTCTATCAGAACTTGGAGTTCGGTACTGGTGGTTTGCGCGGTATCATGGGCGCAGGTACCAACCGCATGAACAAGTATATCGTTGGTATGGCTACACAGGGCTTTGCTAACTACATCCTCAAGGCTTTCCCTGGTGAGGAGAACCTTTCTGTAGTGGTAGGTCACGACTGCCGTAACAACTCCCGTCTCTTCGCTGAGACCGTAGCTGCCATCTTCTCTGCCAATGGCATCAAGGCTTATCTCTTCGAGAGCCTCCGTCCTACACCAGAGATTTCTTTCGCTATCCGTGAGCTCGGTGCAAAGGCCGGTGTCAACGTAACAGCTTCTCACAACCCTAAGGAGTACAACGGTTACAAGGCTTACTGGAGCGACGGTGCTCAGGTTCTGGCTCCACACGATACAGGTATTATCGAGGAGGTAAACAAGGTTACTATCGACCAGGTGAAGTTTGAGGCTAACTGGGATAAGATCAAGATTATCGGTGGTGAGATGGATTACGACTACATGACAGCCGTTCATTCTGCTATGATTGACCAGGATGTCATCAACCGTCAGAAAGACCTCAACATCGTTTATTCAGCTATGCACGGTACAGGTCGTGTCATCGTACCTCTCTGTCTGCGTTCTTGGGGCTTCCAGAACATCAATGTAGTTCCTGAGCAGATGGTTGTAGATGGCAACTTCCCAACAGTCGTTTCTCCAAACCCAGAGAATGCAGAGGCTATGACTCTCGGTATGAAGCTCGGTACCAAGTTGAACGCTGACCTCGTGGTTGCTACTGACCCAGATGCTGACCGTCTGGCTATCGTTTGCCGCGACGACAAGGGCGAGTGGATGATCATCAACGGTAACCAGACAGCCATGATGTTCTGCTACTACATCATTGAGAACAAGAAGAAGTTGGGCAAGTTGAAGTCAACAGACTTCCTTGTAAAGACCATCGTAACAACAGAAGTTATCGCTGAGATTGCCAAGAAGAACAACGTAGAGTTGCGCGATTGCTACACCGGTTTCAAGTGGATTGCACGCGAGATTGCTATCTCTGAGGGCAAGCAGCAGTACATCGGTGGTGGTGAGGAGAGCTTCGGTTTCTTGCCATACGATAAGGTACGCGATAAGGATGCTCCTGCATCTATCTGTCTGATTTGCGAGATTGCAGCATGGGCTAAGGATCAGGGCAAGACTCTCTACGACCTCCTGATGCAGATTTATGCAGAGTATGGCTTCAGCAAGGAGTTCACAGTAAATGTAGTTCGCCCAGGTAAGACCGGTGCTGACGAGATTAAGCAGATGATGACAGACTTTCGTGCCAACCCTCCACAGGAGTTGGGTGGCAGCAAGGTGGTAACCTGGAAGGACTATCAGTCTTTGGAGGTTAAGCATGCTGACGGCAGCGTAGAGAAGCTCGATATGCCTGCTACAAGCAATGTACTCCAGTGGTTCTGCGATGACAACACCAAGGTAAGTGTCCGTCCATCAGGTACAGAGCCTAAGATCAAGTTCTATATTGAGGTTAAGGATCCTTCATTCAAGTGCGCTGGCTGCTACAACCGCTGCACAGCTGCTGCGATGGATAAGATCGAGGCTATCAAGAAGAGCTTGAAGTTGGATTAAAAGATAGTAAAATAATTATTTATGCGCTTCGGTAGAAATGCCGAAGCGTTTTTGTAAACTAACCATATCTATATGAGAAAAAATTTACTTATTGTTGCTTTGTGTAGTATCGCTACAAATTTATTTGCTTATGATTTTGAGGCTAATGGTATATATTACAATATCAAGTCCAGTAAAGATTTTACGGCAGAGGTAACCGAAAATGAAGATATTGCTTATGAGGGCGATGTAGTTATTCCTGATGAGGTAACTTTTAATGGGAAGGTATTGAAAGTGGTCTCTGTTGGTGCTAGAGCATTTTTTAATTCAAAGAAACTGACTTCTGTTTCTTTTGGTAAAAATATTGATACAATTGAAAACAAAGCGTTTTATGAATGTATCAATTTGAAAGACATATCTTTGCCTCATGAACTTAAAGTCTTGGGGTCAGATGTCTTTGCTCGTTGCAATTCTATGACTAGTGTTGTTATACCGAATTCTCTTACGAAAATTGGTAGCTCGGTTTTTGCAAATTGTGAAAATCTTTCTGATGTTCAATTTGAAGAAGGTTTAAAATACATTGGAGAATATATGTTCACAGGTTGTAACTCTCTTACAAAAGTTGTAATTCCTAATACTGTAGAAGGTATAGATAATTATGCGTTCCAGTCTTGTGAGAAATTGGAAAATTTAATTATTGAAGATGGAGATACAGAACTAAAGATTGGTGGGTTTCAGCCATGGTATTGTACTAATGTGACAAATCTTTATTTAGGTAGAAATATCGGAGTCCTTCCAGGATTTTATATGCCATCATTTTGGGTAATGACAACTCCTGTTCAATATACTATAGGTGAAAAGGTGACAGATTTGTCATGGCTTCAATGTCAGAAGTTAGAAACAATCGTCTTGAAGGGTGTGACTCCTCCATCATGCAATTCTTTCAGTGAAGGTCAGTATGCAAAAATTAATGTATGTATTCCTGAAGGAACAAAGGATACGTATATGCAGGCAGAACCATGGAAGAATTTCTGGAATTTGACAGAGGGAACTCCTTCTGGTATTGACCATGTTGCTATTGATAATGATAAAATGGAGTCTATCTATTCTTCTAATGGATGCAAAGTAAGTAAAATGATGCCAGGCATCAATATTGTTAAGATGAAGTCTGGTAAAGTTTATAAAATCAGAAAGTAATTTTTAGGTGCATTATGTTTTTGTTTTGATAATATAATGCACATTCTTCGGCGAGAGGTTATTCTGATCTCTCGCCATCAAAGTTTATAGGAAACCCCCTATCTTATGATAGGACAATTCCTTCTCTGTAGAATAATTTTTTAAGTACTTTTGCATCAGAATAAAAATCAGTTGAGTAAAAATAAGTAGAATCTGTATTTTTTGTAAATATTAATTTAAATTCTTATGAATGTAAAATATTTAAAGGTAATAATCTTTGGCTTGGCAATGGGCTTTTGGGTTTATACTAAGTTAGATACTCCAACTAGTAATCATACTAGCGCTTTTGAAGGCTTTAGTTATGAGCGTTCAGCCTTTTCGCATAAAACAAAGGTGGAAGTAGACCACGACATAGAATATGTGCGAGATTTGTTGGACTCTTGTGGATATGCTAAATATACAAATTCACGTTTTGGCTTTTCTGTTAAATATCCAGATTGTTTTGTGAAAGGCGAGGAGCCACTAAATGGAGATGGTTGTGGCTTTTCTATGAAATATGGAATAACTTTCTCTGTGTGGGGAATTTATAATGTTAATGATGAAACTATCCAAGAATATTACGAGAATGATACTGATCTTGCTGCTGCAACCTATCATGTTCAGAAAGGAAACTGGTTTGTGATTTCGGGAAAAACGAAAGATGGTAAAATATTCTATAAGAAGGTTGTCTTAATGAAAGGTGATGCTGAGGGAGGGACTTATGTTACATTTTATCTTCTTTTTCCAAAGAAATTTAATGATGTAATGGCTGATTTTATAAAGTATGAAGCAAAGAACTTTAATCCTAAATACGAAGGCGGATATAAGCATCGTCAGCAGGAGGAAGATGAATTAGATGACCCGTTAAAGAATTTACAGATTGAAGTGCAAAGACAGCCGGCTGTTAAACAGAATGGCCTGACACGTGATCAGCAAATAGCCCTGATGTTCTTAATGCTTGCTGCTTCTTCTGAAGAATCGGGTAATGGTGGTGACCAACAGAATGAGTGTGTTTGTGGAACGTGCGGTTTAAGCTTCTCAAATTCAGGAGATTTGCGGTCTCATCAAAATGCTGCACATGATTATTAATATTGATATCCTTTTTTTAATTTTTTAAAATATAATTGAAATGAAGAAATTATTATTTATTCTTTTTGCATTGGTGATGGGAATTTCAACATCTCATGCTCAGTTTGGAACGCTCGGTAAGTTGTATAAGACTGCAAAGTCTGCGGCTGCAAAAAATAAAAAGCAGGCGCAAGATGATTATGGAAATAAGAAAATAATCGATATTTTAAAAGCATCTGCCATAGATACTACCAGTGTAGAGTACAAGGAAGCCATGGAGAGAAGTAAGCAGGAATTCTTTAATGACAATCCGCAACTCAAAAAAATGATGGAACTCCAAGATGATACAGTAGCCTTGAAAAAATACATGCAGGAGCAGTATGGCGGTATGACAGAAGAAGAAATGGTAAAGAAAATGATGGGAGATGCAAAGCTTGATATCGATAGTAAGGAATTTAAGGATGCGCAGGAAGAAACGCAAAAGATGCAGGGATTAGGCGAAGATCCGCTTTTTAAGAAAATAATGGCAGAAGGACGCACTTTGACCAAGAAGGAAGCTGAATACTTCCACGAAAAATATGGAGCCGATTTTGAATACGACGGAATGGAGGAGTATAATGATTCTATTGGCGTATATGCTCAGTTAAACGGCAGATTGAAACCGATGAGTATTACCATGTATAATAAAATTAGCGACGAACGTCCTGTGCTGGATTTGGGGCAGAATGTAATCAAAGGTTATGTGAAAGATTTCATGGGCTTTCTGAAAAAGCCATTTGGGGATAGGGAAGTGGTTGATAGCGTTCAGGATTACCTGATTTATAATCACCTTCATGCTGAAGAACAATTCAAGGGTGTAGCTAAGTTCACTATCTATTCAAACAAAGAACTGGATTTTGAAAATCTGACTGTTAACGATTTGCGGTTGCGTAAGCTTGGCGATTTTGTGGAGCAGATAGATCCTAAAAATATCTATGTGTTTAAAGTTCGTAAAGGTTTATCCTGCAGATTTATGGATTATAGGTATACTAAAATCAGTTATAAGCAAAGCGAACTTATCGACTATGTGTCTCAGCGACTTATTAATGATGGCTATATTGATGCAAATATTAATCAAAAGTTATCTGATAATCAGTTGTATGGGGCAATGGATAAGTTGGAGATGGAATTTAAAATAGCTAAACTCTTGAGCATGAATTTAAATGGTGAAAAGTTCCTATATACCAATGAGGTACCTGCAGTTGAAGGTGTGACTATGAAAACAAATGTGCGTAAGGTGGCTCAGAATGTAACCGCTCTTGAAGTTAGTATTGAAGCTGAACCGGGCGAATATGCGTTTGTTATTCGTGACCCTAAAGTTGAAGAATATTTCAAGCATATTGGTGATGACGAAAAAGATGAGACCGATCGTAAAAGACTTCAGAACTTTGATATTTCTTTATTAGATAAGGGAGCTTTCTTCTTTACGATAAAATAGTTTTTTTATCGTTGAATTCGCTATGAGAACAAATTTGAAAGTAAATTTGATGCGTTTTCAAAATACCGATTTTGTAAGTAAGCTCCATACGCCCTAAATGGGCTGAAGCTTTGATTACAAGTATCATGATTACGGTCGCAGTCCTGTCAGCTTCTCGGCTTCAGCGGGTTATCGCTATCTTGCCGATAACAACACGCTGTTCCGTGGCGAGGGAAATCCAGACGTGCGATTCAATCTGGTATATGGCGACCCGTTTGATGGCATCACCACCAAGCCATACGATTACTTCACGCTGGATGCCACCTTCGGCCTGAGCAGCAACCAGCTGCTCATTACGGGATTGCATCTGCTGGGCCGCCTGTGGAGCGTGCCTGTGGAGGTGAGCAAGGGCACGGAGATGGAGTTCGGCATCTTCCAGCACTTCAACTACTACGATTCGCAGCCGGTGAAGGATGGCACCAGTTTTGTGCCATATCGCATCTCTGAGGCAGCGTCGGTGGGTCCCGGCATCATCTACCGCTTCCCTCAGGTGGGTAATCTCACCAAACTGGAGCAGCGCATCTTCGTGGATGGCATCCTGCTGGGCGGCAGTCTCACCGATTATTATAATGTGATAGACCGCGACTACAACATGGGCAGCGGCTACAGCGTGAAGGCCGTCAGCCTGATGGATTTCGGCAAGGTGGCGTGCTTCCAGATAGGAGCCGACTACTACCGCATTTTCACCTGGAAGGGCTACGAGGGCAAGGACCTGGCTACCACCGACCCGCTCTATCTCAACGACCAGGGCGACAAGGGCAATGCCTCGTTGCTGGTGGTGAATGCTCGCTTCGGGCTCGCCCTGTCGAATCGCCTGAAGCTCGATTTCTACGTGTCGATCTATTGGCGCGATACGTATTACTCCTATCACGACGACGTGCGTAGCAAGACATACGACCTGAGCCTGGGATTGCAATATCAGTTCTAGAGACTTGTCGATATCAGTTTTAGAAACACGATCAATATGGCGTGTTGATAGATAATAATGTAAAAATATGGGTGCAAGCGTTAATGATTTTCATCTTTTTGCAGAAAAATCGCAAAAAGTTTTGCATATTTTCTGAATTTATATTAACTTTGCACCCATATTACAAAATTATAACATAGAATTATACTCTTATGGGAGGCATTTTCGGAACTATTTCCAAGAAAAGCTGTGTCGCTGATCTCTTTTACGGCACAGATTACAACTCACATCTCGGCACACGCCGGGGCGGTTTGGCAACCTACAGTAGTGAGAAGGGCTTCGTGCGCTCTATCCACAATCTGGAAAGTTCATACTTCAGAACGAAGTTTGAATCTACACTCAACAAGTTTGAAGGAGCTACATCGGGCATCGGCGTGATTAGCGATACAGATGCCCAGCCACTCATCATGAACTCTCATCTTGGCCGCTTTGCCATTTGCACTGTAGCTAAGATAGTAAACAAGGATGAACTTACTCAGCTTCTGCTCGAAAAGAACATGCACTTTGCAGAGATGTCTTCGGGTAGTACCAATCCTACTGAGTTGGTGGCTCTGCTCATTATTCAGGGTAAAACCTTCAGAGAAGGTATCGAAAACGTTTTCCATCACATCAAAGGTTCCTGCACCATGATGATCCTTACCGAGGATGGCATCATCTGTGCGCGCGACAGTTGGGGACGTACTCCAATCATCATCGGCAAGAAGGAAGGAGCCTATGCGGCTTCCAGCGAAACCACCTCGTTCCCTAATCTCGATTATGAAACAGCATATGAGGTAGGACCAGGCGAAATCGTGAAGATTAAAGCTGATGGCATGGAGCAGATCCGTCCTGCCAACAAGAAGATGCAGGTTTGCTCTTTCCTCTGGGTTTACTACGGATTCCCTACATCTACCTACGAGGGCAAGAATGTAGAGGAGGCGCGTTTTACCAACGGCTTTAATCTCGCCAAGACCGATGATGTGGAGGTAGACTGCTGCAGCGGTATTCCTGATTCAGGTACGGGTATGGCGATGGGTTATGCTGCCGGCAAGGGTGTGCCTTACCAGCGCTGTATTGCCAAGTATACGCCTACATGGCCTCGCAGTTTTACTCCAAGCAACCAGAGCATGCGTTCGCTGGTAGCCAAGATGAAGCTGATTCCTAACAAGGCGATGCTGAAGGGCAAGCGTGTGTTATTCTGTGATGACAGTATCGTTCGTGGTACCCAGCTTCGCGACAATGTGAAGGTGCTTTTCGACCAGGCTGGCTTGAAGGAGTGCCACATGCGTATAGCGTGTCCTCCATTGGTATACGGCTGTCCGTTCATCAACTTCACTTCTTCCAAGAGTGACATGGAGCTGATTACCCGCCGTATTATTGAGAAGTTTGAGGGCGATGCCAACAAGAATCTTGAGAAATACGCTACCACTGGTTCTCCTGAGTATCAGAAGATGGTAGATGAGATTGCCAGCCAGTTGGGCTTGACTTCCCTGAAGTTCAACACCATCGAGCAGCTGGTAGAGGCTATCGGTCTTCCAAAGTGTCAGGTATGTACCCATTGTTTCGATGGCAGCAGCGCATATACTCTGAATGAGTTTGCTGATGAAGACTAAAATAAGAATATAAGTTCTTGATAGATAAGAAGATAGGTCTAGCGGCCCCGCTTAGCGCGGTGTAGCCAGACCTATTTTATTTTCCTTTTATATGGTATCGTAATACCCCCTGCGAAATAAAACTGTCACAACTGTCATGTAACGCTTCTGGGGGGTAGGAATCGTGAGGGCTAGAATATATAGCTTTCAATCACTTGTGATATGATACGAATACAGACAGAATCGGAAAATAATGTGGTTTATATTGTTTTCTTCTCGAAAAATTTGGTAGTTACGAAAAAGCAACGTATCTTTGCAGCACATGTTTAGTAAAAAGAAAAAAGTATGAGTGAAGTAAAGCCATATAAATTACCCGAAGAAAAAACAAGTATAGTTTCTGATTCCATGGCAGTCCGTATTACTCCTGATACGGATATTGTTACTTTGCGCCATAATGTGATGGATGCGGTGTATGCTACAACAGATCAGAATGCTTTGTATAGTTGTTTGGTTTTCTTGTCAAGTCAAAAGCAAACTTTACAATCTTCAGTAAAGAAAGAACTTTTGAATCGTTTAGATGAATTGTCAAAGCTTCCAGATGGTTGGGATGGTGAAGGTAGTCTTGCCCTCTCAAGAAATATCGTGGATTTTGTGAAGCGAATTATTCTGCTAGCTGCTGATACTAGTCTGCAAAATTGGGTAGCTTTTCCTGATGCACGAGGTTGTATATATTTAGATTACACGGAAGACAATAATATAGCAGGTGTTACTATAACCAATCATCAGGTTGTAGCATTTATCAAACGGGATGGTCATTTGTCAAAATTCAGTTTTGATAAGTTGGATGAAAAGGAAGTATTGTCATTATTAGAAAAAGCTCATGGATAAACTGATTTCTGAAATAGCAGACGATGAAAAGGTTGCAAGAATCCTGTTCTCGCCTTCTCATATCTATAAAGGGCGTGTTTCGCCGAAGGCTTTTAAACTTGAAAAGTTGAAGAGTGGTGCTGAAGACTATATTTCAGTATTAAGATATAATGCAGATCAATTAGATTCTGTATCAGCTGTTTTTCGTCCTAGAACGAAAGGAGACTCTCGATATGGATTTACATTTTTAAATGTTTTGGATGTTCGAAACCTGGATTATGAATTTAACAACAGAAGGGTGGAGCTATTGCCAAAACCAAGCAAGCGATTACCGTTACATGCTGGAATCTTTTTATCAATTGATGGAAGATTGCAGACTGCCGATGATGTTTCTCCTGATATAGATTTTTTCCAAAAAGAACTTGCCATGCTTTGTGATGGGGTGCATAAATTTTAATCTGCCCCGAACGTTGGAAAAACAGCCTAGTTCTTGATATATAATAAGATAGGTCTAGCGACCCCGTAAAACGCGGTGTAGCTAGACCTATTTTATTGTTATTTTCGGAAATTTTGAACATATTGTGATAAGATGTGAATAGTCTTTTATCACCGAAAAGCTGTACCTTTGCATCCAGATAATAAATGAAACGTAAATCAATAGAAATCATTAAGAAGATATGAAGAAAATAATCATCTTATGTTTCGCGCTCGGAGCTTTCCATACTCTTGGCGCACAGGAGACGCTTACGCTCAGCCAGTGCCTGCAGATGGCAGTGGATAACAACCTGTCGCTCCAGAGCAGCCGAAACGAAATAGCTAAGGGAAAGTACGCTATCAGCGAAAATCAGGCTAAACTCTATCCGCAAATCAATGCGGTGGCACAGCTCAACGACAACTTTACGCCGCCTGTTTCGGTTACCGACGGCTCGGCTTACGGCAAGCCTTATAATGTAACCAAGACGTTGCAGTATAATGCTTCGGCGGGTGTACAATTGCAGATGCCACTGTATAACCAGATGATTCTTACCGCCATCGACATCACCAAGATTGCCGATAAACTCAACCAACTCTCTTATGAGAAGGCGCGTGAAGACCTCATCGTGCAGACTGCCAAGATGTATTACATGGCACAGAACACATCTGAGCAGATTCGTCTGACAGATGACAATATCAAGCGACTGGTAGAACTCAGAAACATCACCCAGGCTTTCTATGATAACCAGATGAGTCTGGAGGTAGATCTGAAGCGAGTGAATCTCAATATCGAGAACCTCACCGTGCAGCGCGATAACGCCATCGCCATGCTCGAACAGCAGTATACCATGCTCAAGTATGTGATAGATTATCCTGCCGAGAAGGAGATGAAGGTGACAGCCGTAGATCCGGGAAAGATTGAGATGGTGAAGGCTGACGGACTGGATACGGGACTCTACGAACTCCAGTTGCTGGAACAGAAGAAATTGCTCACCCAGAAGCAGACCAAACTTGCCAAGGACGGCTATCTGCCATCGCTCTCGCTGACCGGAAACCTGATGTATTCTGCCTTTACCGATAGGATAGATCACTGGATTCATTCGGGCGAGTCAAACCACTGGTATGGTTCCAATGGTCTGGGCATTCAACTGAGAGTGCCTGTATTCGATGGTTTTGAAAAGCGTTCTAAAATCAGAAAGGCGAAGATAGAGGAGGAGAATGCACGCATCGGTTACGAGGACGCCCTGAAGGGACTGCAGGCAAACTATATGAATGCGGTGAGCGAGGTGAACAACAGTCAGCGCAACTACAAGAAGCAGCTTGATAATTATACCATGGCGCAGGATGTTTACAACGTAACAGCCGACCAGTATAAGGAGGGTGTGGCTTCGATGACAGCGGTGCTGCAGGACGAGATGCGTATGAGCGAGGCAATGAACAATTATCTCACAGCCTACTATCGCTATAAGGTTGCCAATCTCTCGCTGCTCAAGTTGACTGGACAGCTCAACCAGATTTCGGTTGCTAAATAACGGAGAAGAATAAATCATTAAGAAATAAAATATAAACAGGAAAACGGGATGTAAAAAACTTTACTTCATATTCCCTGATTCCAAATTACAATAAAACTATGGAACAGAACGAAAATAAAAATGTAGAAACAGCAGAGGCTACACAGGTATCTCACGAAGAAACCAGGAAGAAACTGAAGAAGCAGCGCGTAAGACAGATTATCGCCAGCCTGATAGGTGTTGCTATCCTGGCTTTCGGACTCTGGAAAATCGTATGCCTCTTCCTCGATTATAACTCTAACGAAACGAGTAATGATGCTCAGATAGAACAATATATCTCACCGGTTAATCTCCGTGCATCCGGCTATATCGCCAAGGTATGCTTCAGAGAACATCAGGAAGTACACAAGGGAGATACCCTCCTTGTGCTCGACGACCGGGAGTATCGTATCCGTCTGATGGAGGCTGAAGCAGCCCTCAAGGATGCCAAGGCAGGAGCCAATGTCATCAACGCTACAGAGCAGACCACCGAGACATCAGCTTCTATCTATCAGGCATCTATCGATGAAATAAATGTACGACTTGCCAAACTTGCCAAGGACTGCGAACGCTATCGCAACCTGGTAGAAAAGAAGGCGGCTACTCCTATCCAGCTCGAACAGTTGGAGGTAGAATATGCTGCTACCAAGAAGAAACTCGAAGGGGTAAAGAAGCAGCAGGCTGCTGCCTATAAGGGCGTAAACGAGGTAACTACCCGCAAGCAGAATGTGGCTGCCTCCATCGAGCGTGCCGAAGCTGCCGTAGAGATGGCAAAGCTGAATCTCTCTTACTGTGTGGTTGTGGCCCCTTGTGATGGTAAACTGGGTCGCCGCTCTATCGAGGAGGGACAGATGGTGAATGCAGGAACCACCATTACCTACATCATTCCAACCAACAACAAATGGGTGATTGCCAACTATAAGGAAACCCAGATAGAGAATCTCTATGTAGGACAGAAGGTGCGTATGACCGTAGATGCCATCAGTAACAAGGAGTTTGAGGGTACGGTGACCGCCATTTCTGGTGCTACCGGTTCGAAATATTCGCTGGTACCTACCGACAATTCGGCTGGCAACTTTGTCAAGATTCAGCAGCGTGTGCCTGTAAGAATCGATTTCAACAACCTCAGCAAAGAGGATAATGAGCATCTTGCTGCCGGCATGATGGTGGTTGTCAAGGCTGAGAGAAAGTAAAAAACAACAGCTAGATGGAAATGAAGTAATATATGGAAGAAGAATATAAGAATTATCCGTTTTATGATTGGGTGCCCAAACCGCTCGGCATCATCTTCATGATCATCCTCTTCGTGCCGATGATTACGATGAGTGGCGTCTATTCTGCCAACAGCGGCGAGATGATGAGCGGGCTCGGCATCCAGTCGGAATACATCGCCTTTGCGGGCTTCTGCACCTCGATAGGAATGGCGGCTTTCTCGCCGTTCTTCTATGATCTGGTGTGCATCCGTAGAGAGAAGATGATGTGTATCGTGGGCTTCTCCATTCTCTTTATCCTCAGTTTTGTGTGTGCCCAGACCGACTCGCTGTTTATACTCGGACTGTGCAGTCTGCTGATGGGCTTTGTCCGTCAGACGCTGCTGATGGCGCATCTCTTCGTGCTCATCAGATATGGTTTCGGAATAGAGGCTACGAGGAATATCACTCCGGGATGCGAGCCTACTACCGAGGAAGCATGGGATGCGGTAGATTCGGAGAAGATGGTTTCGCAGCCGGTTATCTATCTCTTCTTCATGATTATCGGACAGTTGGGAACCTGGCTAACGGCATGGCTTGCCTATGCCTATGAGTGGCAGTATGTTTATCATTTCATGATGGCATTCATGCTGGCGGGCATCATCATCGTGTTCTTCACCATGCCTTATCATAAGTATCCGATGCCTAAGTTCCCGATAACGATGTCGAAGTTTGGCAATGTTACGGTGTTCAGTATCATGCTCTGTTCGTTTGCTTATGTCATGGTTTTCGGTAAGACGCTCGACTGGTTTGATGATCCTACCATCCGTTTCTCTTCGGTGGTCTGTCTTATCTTTACCGCTCTGTTCATCTATCTGGAGAAGACGAGGCGTTCACCTTATTTCATCATGGAGGTGTTCCAGCTCAGGGTCATCAACTACGGCATCCTGCTCTTCTTCCTGCTGATGGTCTGCAATTCGAGTGCCATGTTTGTCAACGTGTTCACCAATGTGAGCATGAAGATAGATAACTGGCAGAACGCCACGCTAGGCAACTGGGTGATGGTGGGCTACACCGTGGGACTGATATTCGCAGTCATCGCCAGAGCCAAGAATGTTCACCTGAAGTGGATGTACTGTCTGGGTTTCCTCTTTATCGGAGCCTATGCGCTGTACATGTATTTCGAGGTACAGAACGACGGCATGTGTGAACGTATGAAATGGCCTATCATCATCCGTTCTACGGGAATGATGCTGCTCTATTCGCTCATCTCCACGATAGCCAACCAGCGCATGCCTTACCGCTTCATGTCAACCTGGGTTTGCATCATGCTTACCGTTCGTATGGTCATTGCCCCTTGCATCGGCTCTGCGCTCTATACCAATGTGCTTCAGCACAGACAGCAGTATTATGTAACCCGCTTTGCCCAGGATTACGACCGCACGAACATCGAGACGGCGAAGACTTACGACCAGACGGTGAGAGGCATGCAATATCAGGGCAAGAGTGTAACCGAGGCACAGAACATGGCTGCCATGAGTACGAAGGGAAAGGTACAGGTACAGGCCACGCTGGTGAGCATCAAGGAGATGGCAGGCTGGACCTTCTACGGCTGTCTGCTGTGTGCCGGACTGATGCTCGTTATCCCTTGGCGCAAGCGCAATATCGGGGAACTGACGCGTGAGTATCTGCTGAAGAATGTAGATGTGAAATCCCTGGGAAGAAGGTAGTGGAGTGCTAAAATATCATAAAAGATACAGGCTGCTCATCTGATGAATGGATATTTTTGTTATCTTCGCAGTTAAATCTGAAGATAACAGACCCATATTCATCATGAAAATAACAGATAATATCATCATATATGAGGCTCATGAGTTTCCTCAGCTGTTGATGCAGCCTTTCTACTCCGACTATGTCGGAATCGTAATCTGTCATCAGGGGATGTTCCGTTTCTGCGTAGACGGAACATCCTTTGTTGCATCTGTGGGTGAGACCGTTTTCCTCTCCAAAGGAGTGATGTTTCATGTGCAGGAAACGGGCAAGAACCTCAAATATACCCTTCTTTTTTACCGTGCTGAACAGATTCGTCACATGTTGGGTAATACCGTGGTTACCATGCGTCTTTATGCTACGATTTATCCCAAATCCTGCCATGTCAGGACGACGGGCTATGAGGACATGCTTACTTCTTATGCCCTGATGCTGAGGAAACTGGAGCTGGAAAAAGAGAAGAGTGGTGAACTGGATGCCTATTGTGTGCATGAGCAGAAACTGTTGCTGATGGCTGTTACGTACCGTTTGTGCAGCATCTTCTCGGCATCGTTCAAGGCTGCCGGCAAGGAGATGGAACGGAAGATTGCCATCTTTGAGTCGCTGGTGCTGCTGATAGAGAAGAACTATATGCGTGAGCGCAGTGTGGCTTTCTATGCAGACGAACTCTGTCTTACACCGAAATATCTGTCGGTACTGGTCAAGTCGGTTTGCGGTCAGACGGTCCAGCAGTTGCTTTTCAAGGCGATGATCCGTCGCAGTATCTACCTGATGAAGAACACCACGAAGACGATACAGCAGATAGCCAATGAACTCAGTTTTCCCAATGCTTCAGCCTTCGGAACCTTCTTCAAGAAACATACCGGTCTGTCGCCTAAGCATTACCGTAATTGGGAAGAGGGAATGAACCGAGATTTCATCCTATATCTATAAAATAAAAAAGGGACAGAGGATTTGTTCTGTCCCCTGTCCCGAAACTGTGATATAACTAAAACAACTGAGCGAAAGCTTCGGCTGTCTTTCCTGTATAGGTCTTCATCTCTGTAACCGGCTTGTAACTGAAATCCTTGAAGGCAAGGAGCTGTGTGGCAACAAACTGGTGGTCGTCAGAGATGCAAGCCTGTAACTTCATATTACCCATGCTGATGGCAGAAACAGGGAATTTGCTGATCGCTGTTTCTACATCCTTAGGGGCTGCACTGAGGATGTTCTCAAGCTTTCTTCCATCCTCTACAGAATATTCTTTCTCTTTTATCTTAATCACACTGTTGGTAGGTTGATAGATGAGCTTGACAGTCAAACCCATGAAACCTTTCTTTACCTGTACATCCTGGAGTGCCAAAACATCAGCACCCATCTCTAAATGATTAATCTTTGCCATAATTTTATACTGTTATTTGCTTATTCTTAATTCTTGAAAAATAATATATATTGAACTGTTTTTTGTTTTGAATAGGGGTGTAATCAGTCTTATCGCAAATCTTAGGAAAGATGCGATAAACCTATATGAAATTTTAAAAAGAGAAAAGAATAAGCACTAACAGAGCAGACGTCGCAGGCAAATGACATAATACTTGCAGGCGACATCAAAGTGGATTGGGGCAGTTTCCTGTCGGAAAGGCTCCATGCCACCTTCTATAGCTGATAAAAGGGATGATAAATAACGGATTCTATTTGTAAGCAATCTACTGGCAGTCTGACTGTTGTGCATGTTGCCACTTGGCAATAAGCGCTGCGGACGGCTGCTACAGATGCGGTAAGCAAGCTGTGAGGCGTTTTCAAGCTGTGCCTCAGGCTGGCTCTTGTCATACTCAACCTTCGCCAAACCATCTTTCTTATGGCTTGCATCTTCGGTATAAGAATCCTCGGGAGTAAAAGAAATAGGGGCAGCAGATACCTCTCCATAGCCTGAGAAGACCATGGACACCAGAAAAAGGATGTATAGTATCAACTGCCTCATATTAAATATATTATGGTGTCAGGATGAACTCCCGACACCAGGGATGATTAATAGCTTCTTGCGATGATGACACGGGCTACAGCTGGCTTGCCGCTTACCATATCTACACCTGGAGTCTGCTCGTAAGCGAAAGGCACGCAGCGGATGGTAGCCTGAGTCTCTTCCTTAATCTTAGCCTCGGTCTCGGCTGTACCGTCCCAATGGCAGAGGAAGAAACCACCGTCCTTCACACGCTTCTTGAACTCCTCGTAGTTGTCGCACTCATAAACGTGAGCATCACGGTAAGCACGAGCCTTCTCGAAGATATTCTTCTGGATGTCTTCCAGCATATTCTTTACGCGCTCAACGATACCGTCGAAGCTTACGTTCTCCTTCTCCAAGGTATCACGGCGCATAATCTCGATGGTGTTGTTCTCCAAGTCACGGCCACCCATAGCCAGACGAACAGGAACACCCTTCAACTCATAGTCAGCGAACTTGAAGCCAGGACGCTTGGCAGGGTTGTCATCATACTTCACGGTGATGCCCAACTCGCGGAGCTGGTCGATGACAGGTTGCAACTTAGCAGTAATCTGAGCCAACTGCTCGTCGCCCTTGTTGATAGGAACGATAACCACCTGGATAGGAGCCAGCTTTGGAGGCAATACGAGACCGTTATCATCGCTGTGAACCATGATGAGGGCACCCATCAGTCGGGTAGAAACACCCCATGAAGTAGCCCATACGTACTCAGGCTTGTTCTCCTTGTTCAAGTAGGTAACATCGAAACTCTTGGCGAAGTTCTGACCCAGGAAGTGAGAAGTACCACTCTGGAGAGCCTTGCCATCCTGCATCATTGCCTCGATGGTATAAGTGTTGAGAGCACCTGCGAAACGCTCAGTTTCACTCTTCACACCCTGCAATACAGGAACACCCATGTAGTTTTCAGCAAACTCAGCGTAAACCTTGAGCATCTCCTGAGCCTTTGCCTCAGCCTCTTCCTTAGTGGCATGAGCGGTATGACCCTCCTGCCAGAGGAACTCAGAAGTACGGAGGAACGGACGGGTACGCATCTCCCAACGCATTACGTTACACCACTGGTTGCAGAGGATAGGGAGATCACGCCATGAATGGATCCAGTTCTTATAGGTGTTCCAGATGATGGTCTCAGAAGTAGGACGGATGATGAGCTCCTCATCGAGCTTTGCGTTAGGATCAACCTCAACCTCTTTGCCATCCTCTGTAGAACGGAGGCGGTAGTGGGTAACTACGGCACACTCCTTGGCGAAACCTGCCACGTGCTCAGCTTCACGAGAGAAGAAACTCTTCGGGATGAGGAGAGGGAAGTATGCGTTCTGTACACCTGTCTGCTTAAACATCTTGTCGAGCTGTTGCTGCATCTTCTCCCAGATAGCGTAACCGTATGGTTTGATAATCATACAACCACGAACTGGTGACAACTCAGCGAGATCAGCCTTTACTACCAAATCATTGTACCACTGACTGTAGTTGTCAGCGCGCTTGGTTAAATTCTTGAGTTCTTTAGCCATATTGCTTTATTCTATTTATTTTGTTTTTTATTTCTTCTGTTATATATATATTAAGGTATAAGCTTGAGCCTTCATCATCTGCTGACGGCAGTTCATCTGTCTGCAGGTGTCTGAAATCCGACTTTTAGGGATTTTCCACCCCAAAATAGGTGATTTCCTAGCTCTATTTCGACAAATACCCTTAAATTTGCATGCAAAAATACAAAAAAATATTAGAAAACTCTCCATTATGGAGAAAAAAGAGTTATCTTTGCAATTAAATAACATAAATATAGGAGATTTTAAAATGAAAAAGACTAATTTTGCAGTTGCAGGCCTCTCTTTGTGCTTGCTTTTTTCAAGTTGTGGAACCAATCAGAAGACAGGTACAGCTGTAGGTGCCGGTTCTGGTGCAGCTCTGGGTGCTCTCGTAGGTGGATTGCTCAACAATAGCCATCGTGGTACCGGTGCTCTCGTAGGTGCAGCTATCGGTGCAGCTGTTGGTGGCGGTGCTGGTAACCTCATAGGAAAACACATGGATAAGGTAAAGGCTGAGGCTGAACAGGTGAAGAATGCACAGGTTGAGACTGTAACAGATGCCAATGGCTTGTCTGCCGTTAAGGTAACATTTGCTTCTGGTATCCTCTTCCCAACTAATGGTTCTACTCTCAGCAGTAGCGCAAAGACTGATTTGGCTCAGTTTGCCGGTGTATTGAAGAACAATACCGACTGCGAGGTTTCTATCCAGGGTTATACCGATGCTACAGGTAATGATGGTATCAACTTGCCATTGAGCCAGAAGCGTGCTGAGGCAGTTTACAACTATCTCGCTTCTTGCGGTGTTACAAGCCGTCAGGTAAAGAATGTTCAGGGTTTGGGTTCTGCTAACCCTGTTGTTAATACTACTGCTGCTTGTGCCCAGAACCGTCGTGTAGAGGTTTACATGTATGCTAGCCAGGCTATGGTTAACGCAGCCAACAACGGTACATTGAAGTAATAACTTTCATGCTCCCGGGAGGGAAAAACTAAATAGATGATTTTGAAGAAAATCAAGAATATAGTAAAATGGGTGGTGGTGCTGTTTTTCAGTACCACCATTCTTGCTGTAGTGGCATATAGGTTCATTCCTGTGTATGTCACTCCTCTGATGTTTATCCGATGCTTCCAGCAAGTAGCTGATGGAGAGAGTATTACCCTGCATCATCATTGGATTTCGATGGATAAGATTTCGCCTCACATGCCTGTGGCGGTGATGGCGAGCGAAGATGCGAGATTCCTGAAGCATCACGGTTTCGACTTCAATGCCATCGAGAGTGCGGCGAAGAATAATGCACGTGGCGGAAAGGTGCATGGAGCCAGTACCATCAGTCAGCAGACTGCTAAGAATGTCTTCCTGTGGCCTGGCCGTTCATGGACCCGCAAGGGATTTGAAGTCTACTTTACCTTCCTCATCGAAATGATGTGGAGCAAGCAGCGCATCATGGAGGTTTATCTCAACAGCATTGAGATGGGACCGGGTATCTATGGTGTGGATGCGGTTGCAGAATATCATTTCGACAAGAAAGCGAAAGATCTGTTTCGTGGCGAGTGTGCGCTGATAGCAGCTACACTTCCTAATCCGCGCAAATTCAGTTCGCTGCATCCTAGCGCTTATATGAAGAAGCGCCAGCGACAGATAGAACATCAGATGAGATTTATCCCTACCTTCCCTCGTGAGGGCGAAGATTTCGACCCGGGCACGGCTGTGGGAGGATATAGGGGTGGAAGTGAAGAATGAAGAGTGAAAAATCTGGTAAATATTGATTAATGGATTTACTGAACGACTTGAACGAAGCGCAGCGTGCTGCGGTAGAGTATATTGACGGACCTTCGCTGGTGATAGCCGGTGCAGGTTCGGGTAAAACGCGTGTGCTTACTTATAAGATAGCTTATCTCCTGAGCCAGGGCATGAAACCCTGGAGCATCATGGCGCTCACCTTTACCAACAAGGCGGCAAGAGAGATGAAGGAACGTATCGGAAAACTGGTGGGAAATGACCTCGCCCAGCATCTCTATATGGGTACCTTCCACAGCATCTTCTCCCGAATCCTGAGAGCGGAGGCTGAGCATATCGGCTTCAACAACAACTTTACCATTTATGACGAAAGTGACTCGCGCTCGCTGATCAAGGCGATAGTGAAGGAGATGGGGCTGGATGATAAGAAGTATAAGCCTGCTGCCGTTCATGCCAAGATTTCGATGGCGAAGAACAACCTGATGAGTGCTGCGGCTTATGAGAGCGATGCGGCTATCTTCGAGCAGAACAAGCGTGCGCAGATGCCTGAGGTTGGTAAGATTTTCGTGGCTTACGTGCAGCGCTGCAAGCAGGCCAATGCCATGGATTTCGATGATTTGCTGACACTTACCTATCAGCTCTTCAGGGAACATGAGGATATTCGCCACAAATATGCCGCCCGCTTCGATTATGTCCTGGTGGATGAGTATCAGGATACCAATCACGTTCAGATGTCTATCGTCATGCAACTCTGTCAGGAGAAGCAGCGTGTTTGTGCCGTGGGTGATGACTCGCAGAGTATCTATAGTTTCCGTGGTGCCAATATCGATAATATTCTCAACTATCAGCGCCAGTTTCAGGGAACGCGTCTCTTCAAACTGGAGCAGAACTACCGCTCTACCCAGACCATCGTTGAGGCGGCTAACAGTCTAATCAAGCATAACCGCAACCAGATTCCTAAGGATGTGTTCAGCGAGAATGCGAAGGGTGAGAAGATTCAGTATAAGCCTGCTTACAGCGACAAGGAAGAGGCGGCAATTGTGGCGAAGGACGTGAAGCGTATCCGGCGCGAGGATGGCTGCCAGTATAGTGATTTTGCCATTCTCTATCGTACCAATGCCCAGAGCCGCAGCTTCGAGGAGGAGTTCAGAAAGCAGGGTATTCCTTATCGCATTTATGGAGGACTGAGTTTCTACCAGCGCAAGGAAATCAAGGATATTATTGCTTATTTCCGTCTGGTGGCGAATCCGGATGATGAAGAGGCTATCAAGCGTATTATCAACTATCCGGCTCGTGGAATCGGTGCTACTACGGTGCTGAAGATTGCTGACTGTGCCCATCAGAACCAGGTGAGTTTCTGGGAGGTAATCGGTGCCCCTGAGCGGTATGGACTGGCGGTTACAAAGGGTACGATGAACAAGCTGGAAACTTTCAGATTGCTAATTTCTTCGTTTATCGAACGGGCTCAAACTACGGATGTCTATGAATTGGGTGATGCCATTATCAAGGAGAGTGGCATCAGTCAGGATATCATGTCGGGCAAGGATGCCGATGATCTGGCACGTCAGGAGAACCTGGAGGAATTCTTGAGCGGTATGTCGGCTTTTGTGGAGGAACGCCGTGAAGAGGGTAGGTTTGATGAACTCTTCCTGCAGGATTATCTGCAGGATGTGGCTCTGCTTACCGATGCTGACAGCGATGGTGATAAGGATGAACCTCGTGTTTCTCTGATGACGGTTCATGCTGCCAAGGGTCTGGAGTTTCCTACGGTATTCGTGGTTGGTTTGGAAGAGAATATCTTCCCAAGTCCGCTTTCTGCTGCTTCGCTCAGAGAACTGGAGGAGGAACGGAGATTGCTTTACGTTGCCATTACTCGAGCTGAGAAACATTGTATCCTGACGAACGCCAAGAACCGCTGGCGATATGGCAAGATGGAGTTTGATAATCCGAGTCGGTTTATCGATGAGATTGACGGCAAGTTGATTGATAGCCAGGATGAGGCTGGTGGAAGCTTGTTTGGCTCCAGAGCTGATTCGATGTCTGACCAGCCGGAGTGGGCGAGAGCGCAACGTTCTCGCATACCGTGGGAGGATGCTGAGCAGCCTAGATACAGTAGCAGGTATCAGAATTCCAAACCGGTAGCATCGCAGTTTGTAGCAGATCCTAAGCCTTCTCTCTTTGATGATGAACCGGAGACATCACATACTTCCGGACGCTCGTCTGTTTCCGGACGCTCATCTCTCTCTGAAGGTAATTTCAAGTCTGTTAGAGCGCTGAATGCAGCTAAACGTTACATGGAGACGCATTCTTCTCATCCTGCTTCTCGCAGTACAGGATCTTCTGCAGCATCAGTTTCTTCTTCTGCAGCATCATCTGCTGGCAGTTCTTCTTGCGGTTTGCAGGAGGGAATGAAGATTGAACATCAGCGTTTTGGACGGGGAACGGTATTGAAGATTGAAGGTACTGGTGAGAATACTAAGGCTACGGTGGAGTTCGTTCATTCTGGCACCAAACAGCTTCTGCTGAAATATGCCAAGTTTACGGTAGTAGATTAAGTTCTGTAGTCTGATGTTTATATTTAAAGGTTTATCCTGTTTTGAAGTTCTCTCTTACAGGTAGAATCTTATAATATTGATAAAGAGTTATAAAAATGATTGGGCAAGGTCATCTCTGGTCTTGCCCTTTTTGTTTCTATATACTATAAATTGAAAAAGCGTCCCCGCAGTAGCCTCACGGTTACTACGGGGACTTATATTACTAACATCTAACTTTAGCATTTTTGTTTAAACTTAAAAACGAATTCTTTATGAGAGTAATTTCTCCATTATCTATAAACATAAACCAAGTATCTCATATATTGCAAGTAACTTGAATCCTGCAAATATCTTGTATCCTTAAATGCAAGTTCTTAGAAAAGTTAAACCCATAGACCAGTATCTACTAATATTTGATTATTTTTATTCTATTACTTTTTGTCTGTTTAATATTTAATACTTTTAATTTACAATGCAAAGATATAAAAAAAATGGGTAAACTCCAAATTAATTTTGCTTTATTTTGCGTTAAATGGCTTTTATCGTACTTATACGGCGGTTTTTAAGGATTAACCGGCAAAGTAAAAAGGGTGTATCATAAACATTCAAATGCTTTATGATACACCCTCTTTCTCAGGATTCTGAATTTTTTTCGTGTTTATAACGCTTCGTCTTCAGGACGTGGCATCTGTGTCTGGGGCTTCTGTTTCTTGCCTGACTTCATGAATAGTTTCTTCTTCTTGAGCCATGCAGCCTTGCGTATTTCGTATTCTTCGCGATGACGCTCCAAAAAATTATCTGCCATGTTTCGTTTCCTTTTTTACTTTGCGTTATGAATGCTTATTCTTTTTCTTTAAACTTACTGTAAATCACCTTTATCTGTATAGGACTTGTCTCCTTGCCGTTGCTGTCGGTGGTTATTACACCTCTTTTCAGTCGGGTAGAAGCGAGTGACATATCGTGATTAATCTTGGAGATGACGGTAGTATGTCCCTGTGCGGTTGTGATGATGTTTACAGGAACCAGTACTACTTTATTCCAGTTTTCTCCCTTGCCCTTGTTCTTATACATGGCAGAAACCAGGTTGGCGATATTCTGGAATGTATAGGCATTCTTATAAGTACCTGTACTGCTGTAGCTTGTGGTATAAGAAGTACGGCTATCTGCCAACTTGCTCTTTTCGAAGAACGACTGCAAACTGTCTTTCTGAACCATCAGGATGGTGCTTGGTGTAGCAAAGTTGTATGGGTTGTCTTCGTTGTCATTGTTGAGTCGTGGGAAAGAGATGGTAGCTGTGTTGAGCGTATCCTTCTCATGTCCCTTCATGATATCTTCGATAGGGAGGGTAACCTCGGTGAAGATACCTGCTGGCGACTTGAGGTAAGTACAGTTCTGCTGACTTGCCAACTCCTCCAAGTTCGTGGTATCGTTCTCAATCTTGTTGAGCTGCAATACCTCTTCTGTACCATCGAAACGGTTGTATCCGATGCCTACAGCTATACTGTCTGTAACGCCGTCCTTTGCCTTGATGGTCTTGTGGCGGGTCCAGTAGAAGATAAGCTCTGTATTCCAGATCTTAGCCATGTTACCCGTACCGCCTACATTCTTGATGAAGAAGCCAGGGCAGACGTTGTGCAGGAACTTGTAGTTGGTCTTGAAGTACTCAGGATGTTCTGCGTATGTTTGCATGATGTAAGAACCATAGTTCTTGTATTTCTTACCATCTTTCTCATACTTCTTATTCAAGTAAATCTTGAAGTTCTTGACATCTGATGTATTGCTCAAGTTGTAATTACTGCTCCAATGCTGGTTGTTTTCGCTTACCCAGCCTTCCTTGAAGGCATCATAATCAGAGTAATACTCCTTATCTTCTGCCATCGGCTTTGTCATCTCATAGGCTGTCACCTTCATTGGGGCGATAGTATCGCCGTAGCTGGCATTGTATGAAACCAGGAGGTAGCATGAGTCTGCTTCGATAGAACCATTGTTTGCCTGCTTGATGTAATCGAGTGTATCTATAGAGAAAGTAGGCAATACGCTCAACTGGGTCATGTAGTCACCCTTTACATAGTTGCCGGTTTCCGGGTCTTTCATCTTACCGATGAGACCGCTGTTGTTGCGGCTCAATACGGCACCTGAAACCATAGACTTTGTAGCTACAGGAAATACTGCGCTAGTGATGTTGATGTTGTCAATATCGTTAGTGATGCTACCACCGATTCCCTCGGTGGTGTCATCACATGCAGCGAAAGTAAGCGCTGCTATTACTAATACTGTTAAGAGTCTTAAAATTTTCATTATCCTTGTATGTATGTGTCTCTGTTGTCGGAATTTTATTCTGCGTCAGGACAAACCTTGTTGATGAAGTCTGCGTATGGCTCCTGGATATCTTCTCCCGGATAAGCCAGTACAGGCTTGTTCTTCTCCTTCGCATAATCAAAGAGAATCTGGTTAGCTTCTTCTTCACCTTCTACTACACCGTCGCTATAGTCGATGGCGAGTTTGCCGAGCTCAATGAAGTTGAAGTCGTCCTGATAGCCGTCGAGCAGTTCAGACTTGGCATCGCGGAAGGCAACGCAACGTTTGAAGTTGGTACCCAGTTCACCCTTGAGTTCGTTGGTATAGAGAGCGGTAATCACCTTTGATTCTGCAAATGAAGGCTCTTCGCTGTAGGCTGTCTTTACATAGAATGGTACTACTGCGCTAGCCCAACCCTGGCAGACAATCACATCAGGCTGCCAGCGGAGCTTCTTCACGGTTTCCAATACGCCACGTGCGAAGAAGATAGCTCTTTCTCCGTTGTCGGCATATTCCTTTCCGTTTTCATCGGTGCCCATCTGGCGGCTCTTGAAATAGTCGTCATTATCGATGAAATAAATCTGCTGTCGTGTTGTTGGTATAGATGCAACCTTGATGATCAGCGGATGGTCTGTATCATCTATGATAAGGTTCATACCAGACAGGCGAATGACCTCGTGCAATTGTCCGCGACGCTCGTTGATGGTGCCCCACTTAGGCATGAAGGTGCGGATCTCAAAACCTGCTTCCTGCATCTTCTGAGGCAGTTCGCGTCCCATGATTGACATGTGAGACTCGGCTACATATGGGTCGATCTCCTGATTGATAAATAATACTTTTTTTGCCATAAAATTTAAATTTTATTCTTACGAATTACGTGCAAAGGTACAAAAAAAACTTCAAATAGAGGCATTTTTTCTCCGAAATTCATTATTTTCGGCAATAATTCGCATATTTTTAGGTTTTTTCTTTCTCATTTGAGAAAAAAGTTGTTATTTTGCACCCGAAAACAGATTATGACGATGAAAGTATTCAATAAGATTGTTGACCTCCAGAACGAACTCTTCATGTGTCGTAAGGAGGGAAAGGAAATCGGCCTTGTGCCAACTATGGGTGCGCTGCATGAGGGTCACGCCTCTCTTGTTAAGCGCAGTGTGAAGGAAAATGGCGTGACTGTGGTTTCTGTGTTCTTGAATCCTACACAGTTTAATGATCAGGGTGACTTGGATCGCTATCCTCGTACCCTCGATGCTGACTGCAAGCTCTTGGAGGCTTGTGGTGCTGACTATGTGTTTGCACCATCGGTGAAGGAGATGTATCCTACACCAGATACACGCCACTTTGAGTTTCCACCTGTTTCTACCGTGATGGAGGGTGCCAAGCGCCCGGGGCATTTCAATGGTGTATGTCAGGTAGTGAGCCGTCTTTTCTATATCGTTCGACCAACTCGTGCTTATTTCGGTGAGAAGGATTGGCAGCAGATTGCTGTCATCAAGCAGCTCGTGAAGTACATCAACAGCGATGTGCAGATTGTGGAGTGTCCTATTGTCCGTGATGAGGATGGTTTGGCTAAGAGCAGCCGTAATACTTTGCTGGCTCCTGATGAGCGTGCCATTGCGCCAAACATCTATAAGGCCCTGAAGGAGAGTGTGGAGTATGCCAAGACTCATACCGTACAGGAAACTCACGATAAGGTGGTTGCCGACATCAATGCTGTAGTGGGTCTGGAGGTAGAGTATTTCCAGATTGTGGATGGCGACAGCCTGCAGGATGTTTCTTCATGGGAGGATAGTGCATACGTGGTAGGTTGCATCACCGTTTATTGCGGTAAGACTCCTATCCGTCTCATCGACCATATCAAGTATAAGGGATAATTCCTCGATAGATATTCTTTATTAAGTTTAATCCGTAACAGATCAAGTAATAACAGAACAATGCAGATAGAAGTATTGAAGAGTAAGCTCCATTGTGTGACCGTAACTGAGGCTAACTTGAATTATATGGGTAGCATCACCATCGATGAGGACTTGATGGACGCTGCTAATCTGATAGCAGGCGAGAAGGTTCAGATTGTAGACAATAACAATGGTGAGCGCTTGGAGACCTATATTATCAAGGGTGAGCGTGGCAGCGGTTGTATCTGCCTGAACGGTGCTGCAGCCCGCAAGGTGCAGGTGGGCGATACCGTCATCATCATCGCTTATGCCCTGATGGACTTTGAGGAGGCTAAGACCTTCAAGCCAACCGTAGTATTCCCAAAAGAGGGAAACAGGGTTTAATATTCAATGGAAACAAAAGAAAGGGTGTGTCATGGACTTATGGCACACCCTTTCTTTTGTTATGGTGAGGACGAATCACATCGCTCTTGTTCACCACGTTGTCGCCATCCTTGGCGCTGATAGGGATAAATAAGGTGTAATTACTATATAATTTAAGGTGTAATTGCGATGGGTTAAGGATAGATCTCGATATGACTGCTGCCGGAGTTGCCATTCTTGATAATCCTTATCTGGGTGGTGATGCGCTCGCTCATCGTGTCGGTATGACTGATGACGCCCACCTTCTTGCCTTGCGAACTTTGCAGCATGGCGAGGGAGTCGATGACGGTGGCTAGGGTATCGGGGTCGAGGGTTCCGAAGCCTTCATCGATGAACAGGTTCTCGAAGGAGATGTTACGGGAAGATAACGCCGACAGGCCCAAGGCGAGACCGAGACTCACGATGAAGGTTTCGCCACCTGATAGGGAGGTGGTGTCTCGGATATCGTCGGCACGGTCGTGGTCGATGACTCGGATGCCCAGCGAATGCTTTACCTGCTGCAGTTCGTAACGGCTGTTGAACTTTCTGATTTCCTGGTTGGCGTGCGCTATCAGGAAACTGAGCGTATAGCATTGGGCTATCTTGCGCAGCGTCTTGCCGTCTGCTCCGATGGCATCTGTGATGGCTGTCCAGTCGTCCTTTTCCTGTGTTACGAGTTGCAGAGCCTCAGCCTTGTCACCCAACTGCTTCACGGCTTCCTGATGGTTCTGCATCCTGACGTTGGCAGCAATCAGTTCGTTGCGCTGGCTTCTTTCCTGATACTCCTGCTGAATGGCTAGGAGAGCATCACGGCTTTGGGCAGGCTGATGTTCCAAATGCTGCTGATGCGCCTTTTCTGCACTCTGGTAAAGAGCAGTAGTTGAAGCCACGGCTTTCTCCTTTTCGTCCTTTTCCCGTCGGATAGCGTTCCAGTCTTCGGCAGAGTGAAGCATCTCCCGGATGGTATTTCGGTCGATGAATGGTGGTTCGATGCTCTTTTCTTCAAGCTGCTTATTGTATTCCTCAATCCAAAGGTCGAGTTCCTTTTCCTTCGTTTGCAGATTCTCTTTCATCGTCTTGTTCTGAGACAGCATGGTTTGATGCGAACCTTTACTGTTGGCGAGTTCCGCCTTCAGTTTGTTGATATTCTCGTTCTGGTTATCTGCTGCTTTCGTAGCCTCATCCTTTGCTGCTGTCAGTCTTTGTTCAGCCGCATCTGGTTCTTCTCCATTCAGAATCTGCTTGTATTTCTCCTGCCATTTCTCCATTTCCTTCTTGGTACTATTCCATGCCAGAAGGGCTTTCCCGTAAGCCTCCTCCTTGCTCTTTTGCTGTGAGATGAGGTTGGTGGTAAGTGCTTTCTGCTCAGCCAGTTTTGTGGTGCAGGTTGAAGTATTTTCCTGGACTTTATTCTGCATTGTTGAAGCCTTGCTTTCATACGCAGCTTCATCCTTTACAGCCTTATCCTTGAGTTGGGTCAGCCGTTCTATCTCTTTCTGAATCTTGTTAAAGAGGCTCAGTTTGCTGCTCGCATCTTTCGCCTTGTTTTCATAGATAGGCAAGAGCGATTTCAGTTCTGCCTCTGCTTTCGGAATCTTTGGATACTGGGCGATGAGCGCCTTCCAATCCTCTTCGTAAGTTGCTATTTCTCCCAAGAGCTTTTCCTGTTGTTTCTGGAGCGTCTGTACTTCGCCGTCGTTCTGTTTTCTCTCGCCGGAAAGATCCTTCTCCTCTTTCTGCTGCAGTTTCAGCAGATCCTCCTTGGCTTTCAGAAGTTGAGAGAGTTCTGTAGTGGCTTCCTCAAACTGTCTGTTGTCGGTATGATAAGGATGGGTCGTGCTGCCGCAGAGCGGACAAGGCTTGCCTTCGGTCAGGTTGGCACGATGAATCTCCCATTTCTCGCTCACCATGAGGGTATAGGCATTTCTCAGCGTCAGGGTCTCTTGGGTCAGCGCCTCGATGGTCAACTTGCCCAGCGCTTCATCTATCTCTGCATTTCTTTTGCCCAAGAGCTGGATTCGCTCCTCATTCTTCTGCTTTTCTGTTGTGGCAGTATCGAGATGAGCCACAACCTTGATGGCTTGCTGAACATCCTGCAGTTTCCTGTCAGCTACAGTCTTGCTGTTCTGCAGTTCTTCTATATTCTGTCCGGCAGTCTTATTTCTTTCCGTCTCCCAAGCCTGTTCAGCGGCTTGCGTCGCTTCGTGCAGAACCTGTTTCTGCTTGGCAATCTCTTCCTGTGTCGCTTTGAGAGCAAGGTTCGCTTTCTCCGTTTCAGCTTCCCATTTTTGGATGTTTCGGACGTTTTCCTCCACGTCTTTCAGGGCAGTTTGATTCTCTTTCTGAGCCAACTCCAATGCCTCTTTCTTTTCTTTCAGATTCGGTATAGCCGCTTCCATTTTTGTTTTCAGCGCCCTTGCTTCTGCGATGACCGGCAGCGCCTTTTCCAGCTGTTCCTGTGCCTTGTCGACTGCTTCCTTCAGACTGATGAGAGTTTTCTCGCTTTCGCTGATGGCAGACTCTTGACTTTTGATGTTTCCTTCCGCTTTCAGAATGTTTTCTTCCTGTTCGTGGATGCTTTGCGTCTGTCGTTCTACTTCCTGCAGCAGGTTGACAGCTGGCTGTACTTCATCGTGCAACTGCAGACGGAGAATCTGGGTTGCATCGCTTTAATGGCATCTGCCGCTTGCTCCATATCTGCCTGGTAGATAGTAATTTGCTTGATTTGCTTATCGTTTTCCTCAAACCATTGCAGGTCTTTCGAGATGGCTTGCAGCTTGCTGTCGAGTTCCTTCTCAGCCTTTTCCAGACGGTCGATTTCCTCCTTCAGTTGTGCAAGTTCTTCATCGTTCAGCAGGTTCTGTTTTACGGCTTCCACCGATGCAGCCATCTGGTTGTAGGCATCCGTCGCCTGGTCTTTCGCCTTCTTTATTTCAGTAGCAATGTTCGTATAAGTTTCCTCGCATCCGATGAGCTTTTCCAGGAGTTCGTACCGCTCGTTTTCCTTCGCCGTCAGGAAGTTGGCAAACGAGCCTTGGGCGATGAGTACGGTACGGAGAAACTGGTCGTAGTCGAGTCCGATGATGTTCGGCAGCTCGTTCCAGTCGGCAGCTTCCTCTGTAATCTCTTCGCCGTTTTTCGTGATTTTATAGAGCGCAGTCTTGGCGTTCTCGTAGTGAACTCTCTGGAATCTGACGTGCCATTCTGCGCGGTAGATGCTGCCGTTGTTGGCAAGGAAGGTGAGTTTGCTGTAACCCTCTTTCTTGCCACGGGTCAGGATGTTTCGGCTGTCGGTAGGAGCCAGACGGTTACTTTCGCTGGCATCGGCAGCTCCGAAAATCTCGATGTTCTGGTTCTTGTCGCCTTTCTTCCTGGGGTAGCGAGGGGCGCGGTTGTAGAGGGCAAGGCAGATAGCATCGAGTAGGGTAGACTTGCCACTTCCCGTCGGACCTACGATGCTGAAGATGGTACTCTCGCCTAAGGCACCTTCTTCAAAGTTGATGACCTCGCCTCCCTGTTTGTCAAGCGAAGCGAGGTTGAGTATTTCGAGTTGTAGGAATTTCATAATGATGATGTCGTTAATAAATCGGATAACATTTTCTCCTGTCTTTCGTTCATCGGAGCGTTGTGTCTGATGGCGAAGGCTTCTTTCAGCGTGTCGAGCGGAGGACGGTTGATGATGTCTTCTATGCTGGTGATGTGCTGGGAACCCTGAATGGTGGAGAGGTCCAGTTGCGGGATGATGCGCTGGATTTTGCAGAGCACGGCATCCTTTTCGTTGACGAGTTTCTCCAGTTCCTTGATGTCATCACTGTTCAGTTTCTCCTGTTTCACCTTCAGCATCACGTAGTCGAAGTGGTCGCTCAGTTCGCCGTCTGTTCTCTCTGAAAGTTCAGAATTGATGAGCTTCTGCCATTTCTTGAAGGTCAGTTCTTCCTCATCTTCGGGCAGTATGTGGAGGGCGTGCTGAGGCTTGTATTCCAAGAAATCTACTTTCCATTCCTTGCTCTTGCCGGTTTCCTTTCCTTCCTCCTCTTCTCCATGTTCTATGGTGATGAGGTCGATGCCGTGGGTGTAGTCTTTCTCAGCAAACGACATCGGGAGGATACTTCCCGTATATCTTGCCCAGTCGGTGTTCCAGATATGTTGCCGTTTGTGGATGTGTCCGCAAGTCATATAGTCGGGATGGTCGTTCCATCCTTCCAGGTCCACTTCCTCCTGTCCGCCGATGATGATTTTCTCGCTCGCATCCTTCTTGGCGATATCCGAACCCTTGGCGTACATGTGTGCCATCATGATGCACTTCCTGCCCGGGTATTTCTTTCGAGCCTCAGCCGTCAGTTCTCTCAGAAAGTCGTTGACACCCTGCGAGTAGCTGGCGTTCTGCACCACATCGCTTCTTAGGAAAGGTACGGCGAGGATGATGACTTCTTCTCTTTCCTCGTTGGTTACGGGGATGATGAGGTCATCGAAGGAATAGATCCAATGTCCGCCGGTTTTATCATCGTCCTCGCTTTCTCCCTGCTTCCAGATTTTCCTTACGTTTCCTCTTATTTCCACGTGGTATCGGGTGAGCAACGGACGGGGAGCCTCCAGTCGGCTGGCGGAATCGTGGTTGCCGGCGGTAATGATGACCTGCATGTTCGGGCACAGTTGGGTAGCATCGGCAAGAAACTCGTAATAAACGGTCTGTGCCGCTGCCGATGGATTTCCGTTATCAAAGATGTCTCCTGCGATGAGGAGAGCATCGGGCTTTTGTTCAGCTATCTGTTCCAGGAGCCATTTCAGGAAATGCTTGTGTTCCGGCAGACGGTCGTTGCCGTGAAACAGGTTGCCCAGGTGCCAGTCGCTGGTTGCTAATATCTTCATACTCATAAGAATGTCTAATCTTAGTCTTTTGCTTAGTCTTTTGCTTGCAATCTGACTACAAAGTTAACACAATTATTTGGGATACGCAAAGAAATAAGCTCAAAAAACGAAGAATTATGGCCGGAAAAGTAAAGATATTCAGGAAAAGTCTTGTTTTATATCTGATAAAGTTGTATCTTTGCAAGGTAGAAATCTTCGTTCATAAACATTGAATGTCCGTTCAGTGTCTTTGAACGGCGGTTCATAGACTTTGAATGTCGGTTCAGTGTCTATGAACGGAGATTTCTCCTAGGATTAAATACTTTTCTTCCTAGGTTTGTGGTCTTTTCTTCTTAAGTATAACAATAAATACTATAGGATGTAAAGGCTGTTGCAATAAGAAATACTAATAAACTAAAGTAGGAAAGGAAACTGATATGGCTAAGTACAAATTGCAGGAAATGGGGGATATGCGCTATGATGGCAAGCGCAGAGTTTATCCCAAGATGGTGACCAACCGGACACTATCCCGAAAAGAGTTCGTCAAGATGATGCAGAACTACCATCGCGGTATTTCGGAAAGTACCACGGAGGCTGTATTGACCGATGTGGTTGATATGCTGACAGACATGCTCTCCATGGGTTACAACGTGAATTTGGAAGGTTTCGGCACCTTCTCCCTCTCCCTCGCTTTTGAGGATGAGAAGCCTAGGGAAATTCTGAATCCAGATGATAAGATGACGTATCGCAAGGTGGGAGTGAAGACATCAACTTCAAGGCGTCCCCTGAGTTTATCAAGGAGGTGAAGCGTGAAACCGACCGTGACCTGGAGCGTGATATGGGTGGCGTAAAGGTTATCCGTAAGCAGCTGTATTCCAAGGAAGAACGCATCGCCCGAGCCCTGGAGGTGATAGAGAAGAACGGAGTTCTCACCCTAGGCGATTATGCCTCCATCAACAACCTGAGCCGTACTGCCGCCTCTATGGAACTGAAGGAGCTGACAAATGACAAGACTTCGCCGATAGATTCACTAGGAAGAGGCAGCCATAAGGTTTGGGTAAAGAGAAAAGAATAAAAAACAAGAGTGTGGCATTAGGTGACAATAGGTGGCATTAATTTAGAGAAAAAAGATTTTTCTTTATATAAAAAATGACTGAAATTTTGCAAGTAAACCCCACACGCCCTGAACCAACGGTCACCGGCGCATAGCGTAAAGGTAAAGGGCAAAAGCTTAGAATATAAGAACTGTCATTTATGATAGTTACCACAGATGACAGCTCTTTTTTATTTGAGATATTTATTTCCAAATAGGATTTTCTTCCCATGCTCTTGTGAAGCCTATCATAAAAATAGGAATGTTTGGGTATGAAGCAAAAAGCTCCTTTATCTCCTTTTTGATAGTGTTGTTTGGACATATAGCATTACACAGATATAAAAGACAGGATATTACGCCAAACGCACGTTTACGCTGGTGCTCTGTTAAGTTTGAATGCATCCATTCATTCCTATGATGGCTTATATTTGTCGGTTTCTTAGAAAATATTTTATACCATATTCTTGAATGGTGGGCAATGATATTTCGTAAGACAGAAATAGCTTCTAACCAACTTGAAAGTTCTCGGGCAGAATATAAACCAAATTCATTTGCTATTCTTGATTTTAATGGAGATTGATTCAATAGATTTTTGTACATCTTAGATAGAGTTCCAAATGTAGCAGTTTCAAAAATCATCCACGCATCAGGATTAGCTCCGGACAATGTATTTTTGTCCCAATTGGGATGGTCTAAAATATACTGGCGAACAAAAGGATCTGAGTTTCGAGCGAACTCATATTTCATATCCAGCACCAAGTTTGTGTGAAACTGCTGGTTTTCAAAAAGGGAATTATCCAAATACCATAATCCTGTATTTGTTGCCAACGAAAGAGTTGTGATGAATTTTGTACGTAATCCCACTTCCAGGATTTCAATTGCTCCAAAAAGAATATTACGCAACTTTTTGTCAAATTCATACCGGTCTATGATAGTATTAAAACTTGTGCCATTGACGAAATGCCCCGTATTATTATCCAACATATCCACCCAATAGTATTTTAGGCGAAAATAGCTAATCCTTGCTAGATATGAAATAGCAATTTGTTCATCATTGAATTCCATTCCCTTTTCTTTGAGTCTGGTCAATTGTTCTTGTATGGTTCTTGGTCTCTGATTCATATGCCTTATATATAAAAAATGACTCGCTTGCAGTTCTAATGGGATGCAAACGAGTTCTGTTGCTGCAAAGATACAAAGATTCTTTTATAAAACAAACTTTTTGAAAAGAAAAATCACAAAAAGTAGATTCTTTTTACATAATTGATGGATTTTATCAAAGATGATACTTCGCCGATAGATTCGTTAGGTCGTGGCAGCCATAAGGTTTGGGTGAAGAGAAAAGAATAGATGCAAATATCTCTCAGAATATTTGTTAGTTTCAATTCTTTTTCGTATTTTTGCGGTGTAATAAAAATGATAGTGTTATGACGACAATAACAAGGGAACATCTTGAAGATGAGGTACTCAAGTCGATTCAGAAGAAAGCGGAGTCGATTATGCCAAAAGATGCCAAGGTTATCCTTTTCGGGTCAAGGGCTAGAAGGGATGCTAAAGCAGATTCCGACTGGGACATCCTTGTGCTTCTGAACAAGGATAAGATAGATGAGCAGGATCATGATAATTACACCTATCCTCTTTGGGAATTGGGATGGCAAATCAATCAGATGATTCACCCGATAGTGTATTCGATGAAGGATTGGCAGAGCAAAAAGGACAGTCCTTTTTATAATAATGTAGAAGAGGAAGGGGTAATGCTATGCTAGATAAAAAGGATAATGGTATGCCAACAGATAGCCGCTATTTTGCGCAAAAAGCAATAGATGCCGCAAATGAATTGTGGGATAAGGGCTTGATAGATGAAAATACTATTGAGCAATGGAAGCATGAGCATATGAGAACGCCTTATTCTGAATAAATGTATCAAACTTAATAGTTTAATCGTATTATGAATGCAACATTACAAAAGAAAAAGTTACAATCAGAGTTAGATAAGGCTATTCTCAATGTAAAGGAGGGGAATGTCAAGAACTTCGATACATTGGAGGATATGATGAACTATCTGGAAGCTTAGACATGAGTATAAAATGCCTGGTTTAGAAGTAAATCATTGAACCTTTGTATGTGGTTCAAGCACGGGCTGAAGACCCAAAAGCTCCTAGCCCAGGGCAACACCCTGGGTATTAAGGCGTTGTATCCCCTGCGCCCTGTAAGGGCAAAAGCCTTGAATATATGCTGCTTTATAACCAATTTTATTTGGGATTTGCAAGAAACTTTCCGATTTTCTTGCAAATCCCAATTCTTTTTATTTTTGCCGATGTCTTGCTGTGGATGGCTGGCGATGAGTCGCCGGCTAAGTAAAAGTCCATGGCTTGGCCTATTTTAATAAGAAAGACGTGTACTGACGTTTTCTTCTGAATTATAGGAATCTGGAAAATTCAAATAGACACTCAGAGGAAGACAGTGGTAGACGGCTACTCATCGTGTATATACGCGAGGCATAGGTGTGCCCTTTCCTTTAATATGGAGAGGGTGCGTCCTGTGCTATCAATATATGCAAGTTTGGCGTAGGTGTCTATTGCTTCTCCTTGGTGTCTAAGGCATTTTCCAGAGCCTCTATAATCAAGGGTTATATAGAAGTAATATGATTCCTACGCCTTTCTTTTTATCATAGCCATTACAAACACGAACAATCTTCTCTGCTTAGGGAATCAGTGGAGCATATTTATAGGGCTAGGAGACACCGATATGGCAAAGAAAATAGATTTGGAAGCTTTGCGCCAGCAGATAAATGAGCTTCAGATTGATAAAGATTTGAAGCACGACTTGTTGGCTGCTATCAACAATAAGCAACGTTATGGACTTGTGTGGGAGGAGAGTTCCGAGGAAGCATGGGATGAAATGCAAGACAAACTTCCTGTTTTTGTTGAGGATGCCACCAAGCGTTTGGATTCTGCGCCAGAAGGTTCGCCTAATCATTTGTTGATAGAAGGTGATAACCTTAATGCTCTTGCTGCTCTTACTTATGCTTATGCAGGGAAGATTGATGTAATTTATATCGATCCTCCTTACAATACTGGTAATAAGGACTTTATCTACAACGATTCTTTTGTAGATAAAGATGATAGCTATCGCCATTCTAAATGGTTGTCTTTTATGAATCGTCGATTGAAAATTGCAAAGCAGTTACTTTCTGAAAAGGGAGTAATATTTATTTCTATTGATGATAATGAACAGGCTGATTTGAAATTGCTTTGTGATGAAACATTTGGAGAAAGAAATTTTGTAGCAAAGGAATTGTTTGGAATTTAACTCAGCAGTTCATTAATACTGGTACTGATATAGTAACAGTAACAGAGTATGTATTTGTTTATTGTGCGCATAAAGAGTATTGTCAATTTGATGGGGTCTTGTCCTCAGAAGATGCGTTTAAATTTACTGATGAGTATGAAATGGAGAGATTGGAAAGTATTCTTTGGATAAATTAGATAGGTGATATGTTCGGCGAGCATTGCTGGACATTACTCGGATGCCTTAAATTTTCCGATAGAAATGCCTGATGGTACATTGCGCTATCCTGGTGGAGGTTGTGAAAAATCAATGGAGGGATGGAATTATCTTTGGAGTAAGACAAAGGTTCGATGGGGCATAGAACATGATTTTATTGTTTTCAAAAAGACGAAGGGAATATGGAATGTCTATAATAAAGAGATATTCAAGGGTTGACAATTCTGGTAATCCAATAGACCGCAGTTTTCCTTTTCGGAATTTGATTACTTCAGATGCGTTCAATACAGCACAAGGTACCGCAGAAATAACTTCATATTTGGTGTACAAGTACTTTTGATTTTCCAAAACCTTCAAAGTTCGTTAAGCAATTACTTGAAATATCTGTAAGGACAAATAAAAATGCAACCATCCTCGACTTCTTCGCTGGCTCAGGCACTACTCTCCATGCAACGATGCAATTGAACTCAGAAGACGGCGGTCATCGCAGATGTATCTTAGTGACCAACAACGAGAATAACATCTGCGAAAAAGTAACCTACGAGCGAAACAAACGAGTCATTAATGGTTATACGAACCAGAAGGGTGAAGAAGTCCCTGGCTTGGCTCACAATAATCTTCGTTATTATAAAACGGAGTTTGTGCCTCGTGACCAAAGCAACTTCAAGAGTCGCAGAGCATTGATGGCTTCTCTCGTTGACCTCCTCTGCATCAAGAACAATATCTATCAAGAGCAAGAAACATTTGGAGGCAAGAAATTTAAGAAGAACGTATTGCGCTATTTTAAGGATGAGGCTGGACAGATGCTTGTTGTCCTCGACGAGTGTGTAGTCAGTATTATCATTCCGATGATAGCTGAGGTTGCGACTAGGCAGAATCCTTTGAAGGTTTATGTTTATAGTGATGGCGCATACGCATATGAGGACGAATTCCATAAAGTCATGCCTGTTATAGAACTGTGTGCCATGCCAGATGCTTTCTTGCAAGCTTTAGAAGGTGGAACGGATATTCTGCCAAAGCAAAAGTATAGTGAGGCTATGATGAAAGAGTTTCAGCAAAACGAGGCACTCGCCATGCAAAACGAGGAGGTTGTGAAAGAAGCTCTCAGCGATGACTATGATTATGTTTTGAAGGAGAAAGAAGATAATGTTACTAATAACATAATAGACTAAGGAGGTAACGAAAATGATAGAACTACGAGATTACCAGAAAAAGGCGGTGCGTGAACTGAAACAGAAGATGATTGACATGCTCAATGATTCAGAAAACCGCCAAAAGTTGATATTCAAGGCTCCAACAGGAGCAGGAAAGACGGTAATGGTGAGTACCTTGCTGGATGAGCTGACTCGTGACCTACCTATGAATGGGCAGTGCCGATATTCTCGTGTAGCATGGGTTTGGATTGCTCCTAACAAGTTGCATCAGCAGAGTTATCGCTCCATGCGCAATTTCTTTAGTGAACGAAGGTCGTTGCGTCCTGTTATGTTTGATGAGTGTGATCATGTGGATGGTCTGCATCCTGGCGATGTGCTCTTTTTAAACTGGGAGAGTATCAATAAGGATAATGCCGTCATGATTCGTGACAATGAGCAGAACCGCACGCTCTACGAACTGATACGGAAGACCAAGATAGAGCAGCATCTGCCAGTAGTGGTTATCATAGACGAGGAACACATGTTTGCAGGACGTAATGCCAAGAAAAGCGAGATGGTATTGCAAGCTATCCAGCCACACATAGAACTTCGTGTATCAGCAACACCAGTCACCCAAAGCTATCATGCGGTTCTTGTGAAACGCCAAGATGTAATCAATGAAGAAATGATTAAGAAGGGCATAGAACTGAATCCGAATGTAAAGAGCAGTAAGGAACAGTCGGAGCTTACGGTGAATCAGCGTCTCTTGAAGAAGGCTCTCGAAAAGCGAAAGGAACTGGCTGAGGCTTACAAGGAATATGGCATCAATCCGTTGTTGCTTATTCAGTTGCCTAATGATAGCAGCGAATCTATGTCGTCGAAGGACAAGACTATCGCCGAGGAGATGCAAGCCTACTTAGAACAGGTTTGCGACATCAGCGTGGCAAATGGGAGGTTGGCAGTATGGCTATCAAAGGATAAATCGCCTAATCTTCAGAATATCACTCAGCCTGATGATATTTCCGAGGTGTTGCTGTTCAAGCAGGCCATAGCCTTGGGCTGGGATTGTCCTCGTGCATCCGTTCTTCTTATATTCAGAGAATTGCAGAGCATGACTTTTACCACGCAGACCGTGGGACGAATACTCCGAATGCCAGAGCAGCATTTTTATAAGAACGACATTCTGAACTATGGTTATGTTTATACCGACCTTTCGGCAGACATGATTAATATTGTGGGAGATGACATGAACTATATCAGCACCCTCTACGCCAATCGCAAGAAAGACTTACCGAACATCACGCTCCGTTCTTATTATACGGATAAGCATGGGGCAACAAGAAACCGCTTAGGCTCCCAGTTCCGCAGCATCTTCTATAAGACCATGGAACGGGAATGGGAACAAAACCCGTTGTTGCTCTTCTCTGTAGAAGATTTCTTTGAGGATGATGGTGAGACTGAGAATGCTGACGAGACGAAAAAAAAGGAGGCAGACATGGATGCCAAAATCAAGTTGAATCGCTACAATGCCAAGCGACATGGCGTGCAGACCGATGTATCAAGAATCTTGGTGGCTATCCCGAAGGACACCCCATTGACGGGTGATTCGGGCATCGTGGAGATAACAGACAAGGCAAGGCTGGCTCTGAACGCTTCAGAATTGCAGAATCTCTTTACGCTGTTTTGCCGTAAGAATGTGGGTGGGTTCTCCAAATTTGACAGTACGCCAGTCTTACAAGGAGCCATCGAGAGTGCCTTGGAGGAATACCTGCAAGTCTTTTCGATGGATGTGCCTAAGGTGGTGCTCTATCATCAGAACCGTCCGCGCTTCGAGGAACTGATACGCAAGGCGTTGGTTACCTACGAGGCTACGCTGAAGAGAAATGCCAAGGAGGTGTCGATGGAATATCAGCAGTCTGTATGGCAAGTGCCGGAGACTCGTCTCTATAATGCGGCAATGGTGAGAACCACGGAAGGCGAAATCTTCAACCATGCCTTGTATCCTTATTTTGAGCAGATTACGGCATCGAGACCCGAGCAAGAGTTTGCACGTTGGTTGGATGACAAGATGGAATATGTGGAGTGGTGGTACAAGAATGGAGACGAGGGAAAGCAGCATTTCGCCGTGCCTTATACGGATTCGGGGAGTAGAAAACGTTGTTTCTATGTGGATTTCATCGTCAGATTGAAGTCGGGTACCATCTGCCTCTTCGACACCAAAACCAAGGGCAGCGATGCGGATGCGCCAGAAAAGAACAATGCCCTCTTGGATTACATCTCCAGTTATCAAGCTACAGGCAAGAAGATTGTGGGTGGCGTGCTCATCAAAGACGAGGGTACGAGCAACTGGTATTATCCTGGAGGCATTATCGAGAACACAGACAATATAGATGGGTGGTCGGCATTGCATCTGGAAACCCTATAATATAATAAGGTAATCATATATAATAAGGTATGAAGAAAAGCTTGGACAGAACATTCCTGAACTATGGAATCAGGCAGGAAGACATGCAACTCATAGAGAGTGCATGCCAATCGGAGGGTATAGATGCGGAATGGCTCAAGGATTATATCCTCAAGCCTTTCCATGAAGAGCGTAATAATCAAAATGAGTCAAGTCTTGAGGAAAAGAAGGTGACGAAAATACTCAAGAAGGCTCTCAAAGAAATTAAGAAGTAATGAAACTGAAGCGTATCTACATAGAGAATTATAAGACCTACAGAAAGTTGGACTTAAACTTAGAGGTAACGAGCGACCGTCCCATCATCTTGATAGGTGGTGCCAACGGTTGTGGTAAAACTACGCTCTTCGATGCCATCTATTCTGCACTCTATGGATTGAAGATATCCAACAAACGACAGTTTGAGGAAATCTTCAATTCGGGGGTAAAGAACGAGAGCGGTATAGAAGGCAAGACCATCATGCTGGAGATTACTTTCTCTGGGATGGTTTTGGGGCAAGAAACGCCTTATCGGTTGCGTCGTGCCTATCGGTTTGTGGATGGCAAGATACAGGAGAGCAACGTGCTCAATATGAATGGTAACAGTTATCCTTACGGTTCTGGTTCCACAGCTATCCAACGCAGCAACAATGAAGCGATAGTCAACAAGATTATTTCTGCCAATCTGCCTGCTGAATTGAGCAACTATTTCCTCTTTGATGCTATGAAGACTTCCGACCTCGTGAAGGAAGAACAAATCAACAAGCTCATCATGAAGAACATCAATTCGGTGATGGGTTTCAATAAATACACTCAGTTGCAAAATGCAGCCTCGGCTTATCTTGATGAGAAGAAGGTGGAACGCTTGGAGAACGAAAACCTGCGTGCCGAATACCTGAAACTGACCAAGCAGAAGGTGGAGATGGAAAGGGATGTGGCAAGTCTCAACGATGCTTACAACGATGCATTGAACTATGCCAACGACCACAAACAGCAATATGAGCAACTGAAAGAAGGTAGAAACTCTGACGAGGTGATACGTGACAAGATGCATCAGATTGAGGAGAGCATCAACAGCTTCTATCAGAAGGAAAAGGACTATAGACAGGATGCTGAGGCTATCTCCAAAGATTTAGAGTGGAAAGTAATTATGCCAAAGGTTGCCAATAGCATCAGTACCGAGGTGGAACTTATTCTGAACGAGAAGGAGGTGGTGGCTTCTGCAAGAGGGTAATATCCTCAATGACCAACAGATAGAAAAGGTTACCCAGGATGTAATACGATTGCTTAAGGAGAAATACCCGCAGGTAGGCGAGGTTTCTATTGCCGAGATTATTAAAGAAATCAAATGTGAGCAAGACAACAGCGATGATTATAATGACAAATATGGTTTTCTGAGTGATGCTGATGTCAATGTGTTGAGAAACCTGGTTCAGCAATCATATTCCAATCCTTATCTTTCGCTGGATGAGAGACGTGAAAGCTTAAACTTAGAGTTGGCGGATATTCCAAAGAAACAGGAACAATTGGAAGAATATAAACGCGCCTTGACTGGTCACGATTACAGCATCATCGAACTCTATGAAAAAAATGACAGGAAGATAGAGGAATTGAAGGCAAAAATCGTGGAACAGAAGAATGCTATCAAGGAAATGGAGAGGAAGATTTCTACTTACGATTATGACATGCCACAAGTGCCAGATCCTCAGTATGATATGTTATGCAAACTGCCTGGTTTCTTCAAGTCGCTTTCCTGTAAGTTACTCAAGTCGAAGAAGGCAAGTATCGAGCGTATGATGAAGGAGCAGTTGAACATCAACTTGGTGATTTATGCTGGTTACATCGGTAGGGTAGAGCTTTCGGCAGATGATTCGGAGGAAATCTCGTTCAAGATATTCCACAAGAATGGTAATGAAATTTATCTGAGTCAGTTGAATGCTGGTGCCAAGCAAACTGTGATGCAGGTGTTACTGAAAGTCCTGTATGAACTGGGTGATTACGACCCTCCTGTAATGATAGATACTGTAATGGGTGTTCTTGACAAGGAGAGTCGTGAAGTTATCATCAACCGTTATTTCCGGATTTGGCTCATCAAACCATCCTGTTAAGTACTGATACGGAAATAACAACAGAGACTGATTTCAAGAAGATCGTGGCTTATGTGGCAAGAACTTATACTTTGCATAGAGACCAGGAAAGGCAGTGTACTACTGTCAGCGATGATTACTTTGGATTACAAACTTACGAATTCTAGTAGAAATGAATGTACAAGATATAAAACTTGAGGGAATGAGAATTCTGGAAGGAACTCATGATTTGCTTGAAGAAGTGAAATATGCTATCGAGCAGAAACTGAACCTTTCGGATTACTCAGATATGGTTCGCCCTGTAGTATTGAACTTTACTACGGTTATGCGAATCTGTCTTCTTGTTGGATTGAGCGATAAGACACCAAGAAGTAAGTCAAAGGTAGAGAAATTGCAAACCTCTGCAGGTATGCAGCCATTGGGTGGTTCTTTCTTTACCAAGTCAAATATAAAGGAGGTCTTCGTGGCTCTTATCAAGATGCGTTATAGTGATATTGATGCCGACTGGCAGAATTCTACTTTTCTGAGCAAGGTGCTTTTTAGCGAAATGATGAGGGGTAAGAGTATCTTGATGGAAGAAGGTGGTATTGATGAATGGCTGCACTTCTCTCCGTTGAGAGGTGGAAAGTCGTTGATGGATATTCCTGAGTTGAATCTTTATATCGGTCAGTATGAGGATGGAATGGATGCGGCTTTAGACATCAACAGTACTGCTATTTCAAATACACAGATATTGATAGCAGGAACTACTGGTTCGGGTAAGTCAAACTTATTAGCTGTCCTCATCAATCAGATCAGAATGGCATCGGCTGATACCTACTATCCAGTCAACTTTCTCTTGTTCGATTACAAGGGGGAGTTCTCGGATCCAGCCCATGCCGATTGGCTGTCGAAGTTTGAGACCGATTCCTCTGCCATCTTGAATCCGATGGAGAAACCTTTGCCGTTTACTCCGTTCAAGGACTTTACTGGCAGACCTATCAATGAAATCCACCTGTATTCCACGACCTTGGCAAATGCCATCTGTGCTATATCTTCCGCTAAGATTGGTGCTTTGATGGATAACAGACTGAGCGAAGCTATCATCAATGCCTACAAGGCGAAGAACCAGAAACCAATCACCTTTCAGGAAGTTTTTGATCATTATACGATGTTGATGCCCGAGAAGAAACAGGGTGATATGGATAGTGTAAAATCAGTCTTAAACCAGTTGATTCTGAATAATATTTTTGCAGAGGAAGACAAGGTAAATTTGGTGAAAGGTTGTTATATTATCAATTTAGGAAAGTTTGACAAGGAAGGTATCATGGCAAAGGCTATCGTATATTTCGTGACATCGAAGTTGAACAATATCTATGAGCAACTGCCTCCACAGGCAAAGAATGAGGACAGGGTGGAACTACGCCATTTCACCATCATTGATGAGGCTCACTATATGCTTGGTTTCGAAAACAAGCCTTTACAGAACTTGATAGCTGTGGGTAGAAACAAGGGTATGAGCATCATCCTTGCTACACAGAATATGGATTCGTTTAAGAAAGCCTCTTTTGATTTCTATGCCAATGCCCAATATCCTCTCATTATGAAGCAACAGCAACAGAATGATGGAGTGTTGAAGGATTTGTTTGGTGTGAGTGGCATAGCTCTGCAGGAGCTGAAGCAAGCTATTGCTGGCTTGCAGAAGGGTGAACTGATAACCAAGGATACCCAGGCTATGACCCTCGGCATCGGCAAACATTGGAAGAAAATTAAGGTTACTCATCTTATTTGATAATGAATAAAGATATAGACTATTATCTGGGTGCTTTTGAAAAGATGAAAAGGGCGCTTATGCGGGACGTAAAAGCTCCGCATAAGCCCCTTTTGCTCTTGGCTATTTTAAATCTTTGCCAGCGAGGTACCATAAAAGATAATCATATCGTTCTTTCAAGTGAGTTGGTTGGGGAGTTTAAAAGGTTATGGAGATTGTATATTGGTGAACAGAATACAGGTGGTAGTATTTTTTTTGTTGCAGAGGGATTGGCTATGGATATTCCTCATAGTTATCCTTTTAAATGTAGCATAGAGAATCCCTATTATCATTTGCAGCATGAATCCTTTTGGCGATTGGTAAAAAATGAGAAAGGCAAAGAAAGGAAGTTTTATTCTAGCTTAAAGTCTTTGCGCGATGGTTTTGCTTATGCAGAAATAGACCAGGAATTATATAATTTAATGGTTAATAGAGAGTCTGCTGTAATACTGGAGTGTAAGCTTCGGGAACTCGTATAAACTAATCCCGAAGTATTTATGAATGCTTGCTAGGAGTAAAAATATTATACGAATCTTTTGCTCTTACAGGGCGCATTGCTGATTGCGAGTGTACCCAGGGTGCTGCCCTGGGCTAGGAGCTTTTGGACCTTCAGCCCGTTCTTGAACCATCTGCAATGTCCTATATGTTAGACCTTTCGAGTATTGTGCGCATAGCACGATAGCGAGGATCTTTTGATGTCTCGCTTGGGACTAATATCATATTTGCGCTCAGTTTCGTCTGCCATTTCTTGGAAACGACTAGCTTCCTCACCATAGAGTGTTGGTATTGCTTTTTATTGGATAAGCCATAATCCTTCTGCCTTTAATTCTTCTATAAATTCTTCAAAATCTGTAGCCTTGCCTGTCCTTTCGTATTCCGCTTCAATGGCTTCAATCCTACCAGGCTTCTTCTTCATTAGCCGGATGCCAGCCAATTGGATATCTTTTCTCCTTCATATAGTTTATAGTTTTCTTTTGAATTGTCTGATCAGATATCTAGGGCTTCTTCTCATATCCCATAAATCTACGAAAATGACGAGGTCGTTGGCTTCGTCGTAGCGGTAGATAATCTTCCAATTCTCCTTGATAATCGCACTATGGTAAGGGCGGTGGAATCGCTTAAGCAATGGTTCTCTGGGTGAAGAAAGAGGATGAAGCATCAGGCGATGCTTGATGTCTTTATACTCATTATGGAATCGCTTTACTGTGGTCTTACCGAATTCTACTAATCCATAGTCGATAACAGTCTTTAATTCCTTTTTGAAATAAAGTGTTAATCTTATGCTTGGATATTGTGCAATTAGTTCTCTTTCAAAATCTTCAGCATCAATATATTGCCCATTCTCATACTCCGCCTCAATAGCTTCAATCCTAGCCATGGCTTCTTCTTCATTAGCCGGATGCCAGCCAACAGGAATCTTGTTCCAGTCAATATCTTCTTCTGCACATTCATCCTCGGGAAGTGCTATGGCGGCATTTCCGTGATAGGCTGGTGCAGGCTCTGCAGCGAAAGCTGCATCTCTCTGCTCTTCTGGCAATGTATATCTTTTCTCTTTCATAAACTTGCGTATTTTATCTGCTGCAAATTTACGATTATTATCTGAATCATGCAAGAAAAATGGGAGAAATGTTTTATAAAGTATCTTATAATCAAGGTTTTTGTTCTTTGTTGGGCTTTGGGTCGGTTCTGAAAAAAAAGTCACAATACCTAGCTGAAGAGCTGGGTATTGTGACTTTGCTTTTTGTTATATGTGTTTATTCGATACTTTCTACTATCGATTTCAATACATAGTCGAGAATCTCAAGAGGGAGATGAAGTTGCCCATAGGCACGCGGTTTGACTTCAACTGACCCGCCTGAATCTCGCCCGCCTTGAACTTTCAATACCTTGAAGGAATTGAGGTGAATCTTTCCGTCACTACATCGTCCTTGCTCAGAAGGAGTCCGCAACTCTCGATGGGAGCGTCCTTTTGTCTTGCTCGATAATAACCTTGATTACGTTGTCGTTAATCTTCATAAGCTATAGCGAAAATAATCACTGATAAATAATCACTAAATCTTAGTGGTGTTTCAAATCACACGCAGCCTGCTCATAGTCGATGAGATGATCGATGGTAGGGTGTTCGCCGCAGATTTCGCAGGATGCACGCTTCTTTACCTTGATGGTGCGGAAGTTCATCGTCTTGGCATCGAAGGTGAGCAATCGGTCGGTGAGCAGTTCGCCCACACCGAGGAAGTACTTCAACGCCTCGGCAGCCTGGATGGTTCCGAGCATACCAGCGATGGCACCAAGGACTCCTGCCTGGCTACTGGTAGGAACAGCGCCTGCTGGAGGTGGCTCCTTGAAGAAACAACGGTAACAAGCCGTGCCTGGAAGATGGGTGAAGGTCTGCCCCTGGAATCTCAGGATGCCGCCATGCGAGAATGCCTTGCCCAGTCGCACACAGGCATCATTGATGAGGAACTTCACCGGGAAGTTGTCGGTGCAATCAATGACGAAATCCCATGGCTTGATGATTTCCTCGGCATTGTCTGAGGCGAGGAAGGTATGGTAGGTTGTTACCTCCACATCAGGATTGATGGCAATCATCTTCTCCTTGGCGCTTTCCACCTTAGGGGTGTTCAAGTCCTTGGTCTGGTGGATGACCTGTCGTTGTAGGTTGCTGAGGTCAACCACATCGGCATCCACGATACCGATATGTCCCACGCCAGCCGCAGCGAGGTAGAGGGCAACTGGGGAACCCAATCCTCCGGCACCAATGATGAGTACCTTGGCATTGAGGAGCTTTTCCTGCCCCTCGAGGCCTACATCCTGAAGGAGGATGTGGCGGCTGTATCTTTCTATCTGTTCTTCTGTTAAATCTATCATTTTATAGTACTTTATGTCTTTTTTCTTTAGTAAAAAATTACTTTGTATAGCAGTTTATGCTCATACAGCAGTATAGAAAAAGGTCGCAAACAATTAACAGCTTGCGACCTTTGATATTCTTTATAAGAACCCGAATTATAATCCCGAATCTGGAAGTATAATTCTCTAATTCTCAAATTCTTGATTTACTCGATAACCACGAGTGCATCCTCTTCGAGCACAGCCTGACCAGGCTTAACGCAGATAGCAGTAACCTTACCATCCTTCTCAGCCTCGATGTTGTTCTGCATCTTCATAGCTTCGAGAACGACAACAGTATCACCTGCCTTTACCTCCTGACCAACAGCTACCTCGATGCTGGTGATAGTACCAGGGAGAGGAGCCTTTACAGCGTTGGCTGTATTTACGTTGGCAGCTGGAGTAGCCTCAGCATCATCAGATGCAGCAGCTGGCTGACCAAGCACTACCTTCTTCTTCTCTGGCTCAGCCTCCTGTTCCATCTCAACCTTGTAAGCTTCGCCATTCACGTTCACGCTTGCGATGTTACCCTCAACAGCGTCAATCTGAACCTTGTATTCTTTTCCGTCAATTGTATATTTAAACTCTTTCATTTCTATTACATTATGGTTTAGCTGTTAAACTCAGGAACTTGGCGTTCCACATCGTCTGACGTGGCTTGATAGTGATGATGCCAGGCTCCTTGTCGTGTACGTTATTGCCCTGATACTCATAGAGTGCCATGGCAATTGCAGCATAAATATTCTTATCCATTTATTCTAATGTTTAATTATATCATTACATTGGCATACAGCCATGCTTCTTAGCTGGCAAGCTCTGACGCTTGGTTGCGAGCTGAGCCAAACCACGGCAGATGCGGAAACGGGTGTTACGTGGCTCGATGACATCATCGATGTAACCATACTGAGCTGCCTGATATGGATTAGCAAACTTGTCAGTATACTCCTGCTCCTTCTCAGCCAGGAATGCCTTAACATCCTCGCCAGCTTCCTTCTTAGCCTTAGCTTCCTTACCACAGAGAACGGCAACGGCACCGCTGGCACCCATTACAGCAATCTCTGAAGATGGCCAAGCGAAGTTCAAGTCGGCACGCAACTGCTTGCAACCCATCACGATGTGGCTACCACCATAGCTCTTACGCAATGTGATAGTAATCTTTGGCACGGTAGCCTCGCCGTAAGCGTAGAGCAACTGTGCACCGTGAAGGATGACAGCGTTGTACTCCTGACCTGTACCTGGCAAGAATCCTGGTACGTCAACGAGAGAAACGATAGGAATATTGAAGGCATCGCAGAAACGAACAAAGCGTGCTGCCTTGCGGCTAGCGTTTACATCGAGTACACCTGCGTAAGCTGCTGGCTGGTTGGCTACGATACCAACGCTCTGACCATTGAAGCGGGCGAAACCAGTGATGATGTTCTTGGCGAACTTAGGCTGAATTTCGAAGAACTCTCCGTTATCGGTTACAGCACCAATCACCTTATACATATCGTATGCCTGGTTTGGATCGTCTGGGATAATCTCGTTCAGAGTATCTTCCATGCGGTCGATAGGGTCTGTGCACTCTACGCGTGGAGCTTCTTCTGTATTGTTGCTAGGGATGTAAGAGAGCAGGCTTTTAATCATCTCGATAGCCTCTTCCTCAGTCTTAGCAGCGAAGTGGGTTACACCACTCTTGGTTGCGTGAACAGATGCACCACCGAGGTGCTCTGCATCGATGTCCTCACCAGTTACGGTCTTGACAACCTTAGGACCAGTCAGGAACATATAAGAAGTCTGCTCCTTCATGATGATGAAGTCGGTCAAACCTGGAGAGTAAACGGCACCACCGGCGCAAGGGCCCATGATAGCAGAAATCTGTGGGATGACACCAGAAGCGAGGATGTTGCGCTCGAAAATCTCACCGTAACCAGCGAGGGCGCAGATACCTTCCTGAATACGAGCACCACCAGAATCGTTCATGCAGATAACAGGTGCACCCATAGTCATAGCCATATCCATTACCTTGCAGATTTTCTGTGCCATAGTCTCAGAGAGTGAACCACCATTTACGGTGAAGTCCTGAGCATATACGTAAACCAGACGGCCGGCTATAGTAGCGCTACCAGCTACAACACCATCACCGAGGTACTGCTTCTTCTCCATGCCAAAGTTAGTGCAACGATGCAACTTGAACATATCATACTCCTCGAAACTGCCGGCATCTACCAGCATTTCGATACGCTCACGAGCGGTATATTTGCCACGTGCATGCTGCTTCTCGATGGCCTTCTCGCCACCGCCAAGACGAGCCTGTTCGCGCTTAGCGATCAGCTCCTTAATCTTTTCTACTTGTTTGCTCATAATTGATTATTATGTATTATTTCTTTATTCTTTATAGAATGGTTTCCTGAATCCATGGGATGAGCGGACGAACCGACATCGCATAATTCGGGCGCAAAGATACGAAAAAAACCGCAGATAGCGCACTATCTACGGTTAAATATTTAGAATAATGTGAAAAATCACAATTATTTGGTCCTAAAATTCTAAAAGAATGCGGGCATTGAGCTGTCTGCCGGTAAGATAATTAGGTACGGCGTATTGCTGACCGGTTACATCTGTCACCCAGTAATAGCTGTTTACGTTGTCTATGCCGAAGAGGTTGAGACAATCTACCCCCAGCATCACATTCTTCAGGAAGGTCTTCTTCTCCCGGTGGCTGTTGTCGAGCAACTGATAGCTCATACCGATATCTGCACGGCGATAGGCAGTGGCACGGAAACTGTTGGTCTCCAGCTCTCTGTGGGGTGCTGCAAAAGGAAGACCATCGGCAAAGGCGAGTTTCAAAGACATGCGCCATTTCTTGCTGCCCGGGAAATAATCGGTGAAGAAGAGGTTTACGGCATAGCGCTGGTCGGTAGGCAAAGGGATGCTCTTGCCACCCAGTTTCATCTTTGTATCCATGAGCGAAAGACTGAGCCAGGAATCGGTACCCGGAACAAATTCTCCGTAGAGTTTGAAGTCGAGTCCTGCTGCATGACCGCTGCATTCGTTCTGTCCGTAATAAACTACCTTCACGTTACTAACCGAATAAGGAACCAGATTGCTCAAAGCCTTGTAATAGGCTTCGGCGGAGAATTTATAGCGTTGGTCTCCTAGCTTGAACCTATAGTCGTAGCCGGCGATGAAGTGGATGCTTCGCTGGCTCTTGATTTTCTCGTTCAGCGATGCGATGGTTATGCCGTTCACCGTAGAAGTATCTCTCAATTCCTTGAAGAATGGAGCCTGATAATACAGACCTGCCGCAAAACGGAGAGTTGTATTCTCATGGCTGGCTGGTATGATGGCGAGCGACAGACGAGGACTCACGATGGTTTCTCTGTTGAAGTTCCAATGACTCATTCTGATACCATAGTTCAGGGTGTAATGTGTCTGTCTGTTCCCAGTACTGTCGGCTCTTCCTCCCGAAAAACGGTAGGTGTCCTGGATGTAAGCTTCCATTCGGTTGGCATTCAGTTCGTTGCGAGCCTTCAGTGAATAAACCATATAGAGGTCTTTGCCATTGTGAGGAATACTGTATCCTGCGGAATCGCGCATCTCATATTCTACTGAATTCTCCTCGATATGTTCACGCTTCAGATTACTGCGGCCTCCATCTGATGTTTCTTCACCTTGTGCTTGAGCATCAGTTTGGCGCTCATCACGCGGGCTGTGAGATAGTTTCGGGCATGTTCGAAATAGGTACCTACACCCAGGTTTTCTGAAGTCTCGGTTTCGTCGAGCCAGTATTGTCCCTGAATGTCATATTTCTCCTGTTCCTTGGTATAGAAAGCACTGCCCAGAAGCGAGAGACTGGTGTTGGCTGTAAACTGGCGGGTAATGCCGAGTGTACCGAAGTAGGTGAGGAAACGGTCTTTCTCCTGACCGTCAAAATATACTCTGAAGCTCTTTACGTTTTCCATTGTTCCGAACTTCGTTTCTCGGTCATCCGGTTCGAAGTTGTAGTGATTATCAGAGATGTAGCCTATGAAGTCAAGCTTCCAGCGTTTGTTGGGCTGGTAACTCAGATAGGTCTGATAGTCCAGATAGTTTGGCTTGTATTCGCCTTTGGTTTCCATCGAACCGAGCAGGTAAGAGGTAGTTTTGTAGCGCACGCTGTTGAGCCATGAAAGTTTCTGGGTTCCCAGACCGATGTATGCGTCAGCACCCAGCAGACTGGCAGCCAGACTGCCTTCAACCACCGGCTTCTTGCTTTTTGCTTTCAGGGTTTTGTAGGTGATGTCGAGAGCCGAACTCATCTTGTCTCCGTATTTGGCAGCATATCCTCCGGTTGAGAAACCGATTTTATCTACCATATAAGGGTTGATGACGGAGAGGCCTTCCTGCTGTCCGCTGCGAACCAGGAATGGGCGGAATACTTCTACGTTGTTGATGTATACTGAGTTCTCATCGAAGGCTCCTCCACGCACATTGTATTGCGAAGAGAGTTCGTTGTGGGTACTCACGCCAGCCTGTTGCTGAACCAGACTTTCCACCCCATTTCCGTTGGCAGATGGCGTCATCTTCATGTCCTTAGTCTTCAGCTCCTGTATCTGGTCCGACTGTATTTTCTCTCCCTTGATATTCACCTCATCGAGGGTGGTGGATGCTTCGCGAAGTACCACCTGCAGGGTTTGTTTTCCTCGCGGTCTTCTCAGCACTTTTGTTTTTGTCTTGAAGCCGATATATGAGAATTTTACAACCACGCTGTCTGCAGAATGCAGTTTGAGGCTATAGTCTCCCTTGAGCGAAGTAACGGCAGTCTTTCCCTGGCTAGCCACCGAAACGATGGCAAACTCCAGTGGCTGGTTGTTCTCGTCTACCACTTTGCCGTGAAGGGTAAACTCCTGCGCCATCATCTTTATAGTTGCGATGAGGCATATTGTGAGTATCAATAATCTATTTTTCATACTTTTATTAACGAGAAAAACTGAAAAATATTGTAGATGGTTGCAAGTTTTGATGAATGTCACTGGTTGTAATGCATTTGCGTCAGCCAGATTTGGCAGTCATGACGAGACCATAACTACATCAACCTTTATGATTGATGTAGCAAAGATACATTCTTTTCTGTTTCATAGCTATGCGATTTGTGACAATTGTGTGGATTCGGGAAATAAAGTTGGCAAAAATTATATTTTTATGCCTTATCTTGAAATTCGAAGAAATATTTCCGAAGAATAGAAAATTATCTCCGAAGGCTAAAATAATATCTCCGATAAATAGGAAAATATCTCCGAAGGATAAAATGATATCTCCGAAAGAGAATTGTCTCCTGATTATATATCCCGGCACAGATTGCTGCAGATGATTTTCTGTTGCATGCAGAACAGAATTTTGGATGTGATTTTTGGGAGGTGAAGGTGAAGGGTGTATTTTTACTCTTTATATTATATTCTTTTTTTTAGGGTTTTTCCGATTTTTGACCCTAGGGTCTTTTTCGGTTTTTACCCTAATCCTTCACGCGTATATATAAAAAAGAGTTTTCAAACCTTCACCCTTCACCTTTTTGGCGATTCTTTTGATGATCAGAGAGTTACGGGTGAAGGGTGGTGAAGGCACTTCTTTGCTTTCTTTAAACACTTTTTTGCATTTGGGCATTCTAAGGAGAGTTTGGTTGGGAAAGGAGAAATATGAACTTGTTTAGGAAAAGAGAAAGGAGATTATAAAAAAAGCCCGATAAAAGTCACTTTTATCGGGCTGGAATTGTTATGATTATTTACTTGTTAAATGCATAGAACAAACCATCATTCATAGCCATGCGGACCTGGTATAAACCATTGGCATTAGAGTTGAGAACGAGAAGGTCTGCAACTGAACATACTGCGTAAGCTGGAGAGATAAGCACGAAGATAATCTCGTTTACAAACTTGGTGTCTGTTGCTCTCTTGTTCCAGTTAAGTACGGAATTTGTCAGACTAAATGAGCCGATGCAAGAACTGAATGTCAAGGCGCCCAACAGGACTGCGATGACAGGTTTAGTTAAATTTTTCTTCATTGTCATAAATTAATTTATATGTTGAGTATCTTTTACTTCGCAGACTCAAACTCGCGCAAGAAACGAGTATCGTTCTCAGAGAAGAGACGAAGGTCGCTCACGCGATATTTCAAGTTGGTGATACGCTCAACACCCATACCGAAGGCATAACCCGTATAGACATTGCTGTCGATACCGCAAGCCTCAAGATCATGAGGGTCAACCATACCGCAACCTAAAATCTCAACCCATCCGGTATGCTTGCAGAAGTTGCAACCCTTACCGCCACAGATGTTGCAGGAGATATCCATCTCGGCACTAGGCTCTGTGAATGGGAAGTAGCTAGGACGGAGACGAATCTTGGTATCTGCACCAAACATCTCACGGGCAAAGGTAAGGAGCACCTGCTTGAGGTCGGTGAAACTTACGTTCTTATCTACATAGAGACCTTCTACCTGATGGAAGAAACAGTGAGCGCGGGCGCTGATAGCTTCGTTACGGTAAACGCGGCCTGGGCAGAGCACACGGATAGGTGGCTCATGGGTTTCCATATAGTGAGCCTCGTCGCCTGAAGTATGGCTGCGGAGGAGCACATTCTTGGTAACATCGTCAGAGTTGGTCTTCTCTATAAAGAAGGTGTCCTGCATATCGCGGGCTGGGTGGTCGGCAGCAAAGTTGAGCATCGTAAATACGTGCTTGTCGTCATCTACCTCAGGACCCTGGAAAAGGGTAAAGCCCATGCGAGCGAAAATGTCGATAATCTGATTCTTCACTACGGTGAGTGGATGGCGGGTACCGAGTGCTACAGGGTAGGCGGTACGGGTCAAGTCGATATCATCGCTTGATGCCTCGGCTTCTTCCATCTGCTCCTTCAGTCCGTTGATCTTCTCAAGGGCTGCGTTCTTCAGTTCGTTGATTTTTACTCCAACCTCTTTCTTCTGGTCGGCTGGCACTGTGCGGAAGTCGGCCATAAGGGCGTTAATCTCGCCCTTTTTGCTCAGATACTTGATTCGAAGCTGCTCTACTTCTTCTGCGTTTTGGGCAGTCAAAGTGCTCACTTCTTTCAAGAGTTCGTCTATTTTTTCTAATAACATATCTATATTTTTATCTTTTTTGACTGCAAAGATAACATTTTTTGGTTAAAAGATGAAATAATTCAAAAGAAAGTTGTACTTTTGCATGGAAAATTTGAGAAATTTAATAGGTTTATGAAAAAACTCTGTTTATTAACGGTGTTAATGGCGGTGCTTACCATCGTTTGTTTCACGTCTGTGGGATGTACAGACAAGAAGCCTGCGCCTGCCATTGATTCGGCTTCATCCGACTCGGTGATTGCCGACACCCAAGCGATGGACTCTACAGAAGAGCTGATAGAGGAGACTCCGATGCCAAAGGCGGCTGACGAGCTTTTTGATGATTTTGTGTTTAATTTTGCAGCTAACAGAAAGTTGCAGAAAAGTCGTATTGTCTTCCCGCTGCCGGTATATCACGGTAAGAAACTGACCAAGAAGATAGAAAAAAAACATTGGAAGATGGAGCATTTCTTCATGCGCCAGGATTATTACACGCTGATTTTTGATAATCAGAAACAGATGAAACTGATGAAGGATACTACTATCGATCATGTAGTAATAGAAAAGGTGTTCTATAGTAGAAAGACAGTTCAGCAGTTTGTGTTTAATCGCATCAATGGTCAGTGGATGATGACTAGCATCTGCTACGTGCCTATGTATCAGAATAATAATGCCAGTTTCCTGAAGTTTTACGGACATTTTGCTACTGATACCGCTTTCCAGGCTCGCCATATCCATAATCCGGTGAAGTTTACCGGTCCTGATCCTGATGATGATTTCAGTACGATGACAGGCGATATAGACCCGGAAACATGGCCTGCCTTTGCGCCTCAACTGCCTCACGGCGTGATTTACAATATAATCTATGGTCAGAAATATACCGAGAGCAACCGGAAAATCTTCGTGATTCGTGGTATTGCCAATGGTATGGAAACCTCTCTTACTTTCAAAAAGATTGGAGGAAAATGGGAACTGATCAAACTGAATATGTAGCTTTTTAGTTAGTAGTAATAGTTTAACCAGATATGAAGGATATTCGTAACTATGGCCTTTTGGCTCACAATACATTCGGGATTGATGCTAAATGCAGCAGATTTCTGGAGTATGAATCGGTAGAGGAAGCCCGACAGATAGTGGGCTTGCTGACAGAGGCAGATCAGCCACTGCTCATTTTGGGCGGTGGTAGCAATCTCTTGCTGACCGGTGATTATGCTGGTACAGTGCTCCATTCGGCTATTATGGGTATTGAGGTTCTTGACAACAAGACTTTGGCAGCTGCAGAGGGGGATGATGCTTTGTGCAATCCGGATTGGGTATTCCTTTCCTGTGGTAGTGGTGAGGTGTTTGATGATGTGGTAGCTTATGCCGTAGAGCATGGTTATCATGGAGCTGAAAATCTGAGTATTATTCCGGGTGAAGTAGGTGCCAGTGCGGTTCAGAATATTGGTGCCTATGGTGTGGAAGCCAAGGATATTATATATAAGGTGGAAGCGGTTGAGATAGCTACGGGCAGGGTAGTGGTGTTTGATAATGCTGACTGCGAGTATAGTTACCGTCAGAGTAAATTTAAGCATGAGTGGAAGGATAAGTATCTGGTGACGCATGTGATTTACCGTTTGCAGAAAACCTTCCGTCCGGATCTGGATTATGGTAATATCCGTTCTGCGCTCGAGGCTAAGTGTATTGCTGAGCCTACAGCCCAGCAACTTCGTGATGTCATCATAGAAATTAGAGAGGCAAAATTGCCTGATCCTAAGGTGTTGGGTAATGCAGGCAGTTTCTTTATGAATCCTATTGTAGAGAAGGCTAAGTACGAAGAACTGGCTGCTCTTTATCCGGGTATGCCTCATTATACAATCGATGATTCTCATGAAAAGATTCCGGCTGGTTGGATGATTGATCTGTGTGGCTGGAAGGGAAAGAGTCTGGGACGGGCCGGTGTGCATGATAAGCAGGCACTGGTGCTAGTGAATCGTGGCGGCGCTACGGGCGAGGAAATCGTAAAACTCTGTGAGACCATCCAGGAGGATGTGAAGCAGAAGTTTGGCATAGAGATTCATCCGGAAGTGAATGTTAAGTGAAGAATTCTGTTGTTTTCAGAAAAATATTTGATAATTAATGAAGGTAACTTTGTTAGGTACAGGCACATCGGGCGGTGTTCCTTCGTTGGGATGTAACTGTGAAGTGTGCCGAAGTACGGATCCGCATGATAAAAGATTGCGCAGTGCAGCAATGATAGAAACGGAGAATACCCGTATTCTGATAGATGCTGGACCTGATATCCGACAGCAGTTGTTGCGTGTGCCTTTCAGAAAGATAGATGGCGTCCTGATTACGCATATCCATTACGACCATGTTGGTGGTATTGATGATTTGCGCCCTTTCTGTATCTTTGGTGATATTAATATCTATGGCGATGAAATCGTTACTGCGGGGCTGCCTCATACGATGCCTTACTGCTTTCCGAAGAATGCAGAAAAACTCTATCCGGGAGCTCCTAAACTCAAATTGCATACCATTCATCCGCATGAGCATTATCAGATAGGTGACATTGAGTTTCTTCCTATCCGTGTGATGCACGATAAGATGCCTATTCTCGGCTATCGGTTTGGTAAGTTTGCCTATATTACTGATATGAAATCTATGGGTGATGAAGAATATGCTTATTTGGAAGGTGTGGAAACACTCGTAATTAACGCACTCAGATTTGAGAAAACACATCACAGTCATCAGCTTGTATCTGATGCTATTGAGGTGTCGCGCAGGATAGGAGCAAAACATACTTATTTTATCCATGTGACTCATCAGATAGGTTTTCACGATGAGGCGAATAAAAGGCTGTCCGAAGGCTTTGAATTTGGCTTCGATGGAATGGAGGTATATGTAGGAAATAGATGAATTTTTATTGAAAAAGGTTTAAAAATAGGTTAGTAAAAGTTAATTAAACTGAACTGGTAAGTCTTTTGCTAAGAAAAATTTGCGAGTATCATAGATTATTTCTATATTTGCATGTGTGTTTTTCATAGTATTAGATTTAAGGTTAACAAGGTATTGGGGTCGCAGCGGCGACCCTTTTTTGTTTTTATCCCCTTTTGGATGACTGAAAAAATACCTTTTTCCAAGGCATCTTTTCTTTCCCCAAAACGGTATATGATTCATCTCTTCCGAGGTTTGAATCTCCGGTAAAGTTTCCAAGCCAACAGTGCACCGTCGAATGCTCCTGCTCCCACCTGCAGCAAACTCTGCAGTCGCTTGCTAGGACTCGCATTGCGTGACAGGATTTCAGGTTTTGTGAAAATCGAGTTCCATAAAGTCTGAATCTTGGCATCATCGGCATCAATTTCCTTGCGTATCGCCTCTTTTTTGAGTCGGATATCGTTTAAGGAATTATATTCTGTGGTTTCTGAATGATTTGTCATGTTGCGAAAAGGAGATTATTTTTCCATTAAGAGGCTGGCCAGAAATCTGACCAATGGTCTCTCGATCCACTTATGGCGGAAAATTACAAATAATATTAATATAAATAGGTATACTGCAGCAACAATGCAGAATCCGAAAGTCAGACTACCTATTAAGTCTGCCAATGCAAAAGCAGCGCCAAAGGATAGGTAAATGAGGGTAAGCGTAAGTAAGCCCAGGAGTACCACCGTCATGGTGATGACTGTAAGCAGGCGTACCACCTTATCCACAATATCGAGCTTCAGAAATTCGCTCTGAAGCCCGATGTAATGTTTAAGCACCTCAATGAGCTGCCCGATAGTTTCTACATTTTTATCGTTAGAGAACATCATGATAGGTGATGATTAAACCTCAGGAGCTGCGTCCTTGATATCGTCAACCAGATCATCAACGTCCTTACGGCTCAACTTGATGTCGTGCTTCTTGCAGAAATCGTCTACTGCACCTGCAATCTTACTACGTGTATCCTCACCCTTCTCAGGAGCGAAAATCAAACCGAGTGCTGTACCAGCGATAGCACCGCCGAGGAAAGCACCAATGTAACCTAATGTTTTCATATGCTATAAATTTTAAACGTTAAACGATTATATTCTTGTCATTTTCATTTGACAATGCAAATATACTAAATTCTCTTTAAAAAACAAGTCTTTTAGCCTTAATTTTTCATTAAAAATGTTTTTATAGCCTTATTTAACAAACTTTAGGCGGCATATTCTTCGTTTTTCGGGCATTTTTTTGTATTTTCGCAGAGTAAAAAACGCATAATGCGAAATTTATATTGAATGAACAACAATAATAAACAATAAAACGAATAAGAATTATGAAGAAAATTACAGTATTAAGCATGGGAATGTGCGCAGTTTTGGCGCTCGCAAGTTGTGGTACATCTAAGGAAAGTGCATACAAGAAGGCATATGAGAAGGCTCAGCAGCAGGAACAGCAGGCAGCTCAGGCTCCTGTTGCTCAGGAACCAGTTGTAGCTCCTCTCGAGACTCAGGCTCCTTCTGATGAGCAGACTGAGGTTGATAATGCTACTGTTCGTTCTGAGGATGTTTCTCTCATCTCAGGTTCTGGCTTGTCAAGCTATAGCGTAGTAGTTGGTTCTTTCTCTCTCAAGGCTAACGCTGAGGGATTGGCTAGTACATTGAAGAGCGCTGGCTACGATGCTCAGATCGCCCTGAACACAGAGCGTAACATGTATCGCGTGGTAGCTTCTACATTTGCTGATAAGGCTGCTGCTGTCAAGAGCCGCAATCAGCTTCGCGCTGGTGAGTATCCTGATGCTTGGTTACTCCTTAAGAAGTAATCTGATATTATATAAGGATAAGATATCCGTAGATTAATGCGAATTTTATCTATAGATTACGGTAAAAAACGTACCGGACTGGCTGTGACCGACCCATTGCAGATTATTGCCAATGGGTTGGTCACAGTTTCTACACATGAACTTTTCACTTATATCGAAACTTATATTCAGAAAGAACAGGTGGAGCGCATTGTTATCGGAAAACCGATGCAACCTAACGGGCAGCCAAGTGAAAACCTGGCAAGAGTAGAAAACTTCTACAACCGTTGGCGAAAGGCTCATCCTGAAATTCCAATTGAATATTATGACGAGAGATTTACATCAGTTCTGGCACATAGAGCCATGATAGATGGAGGTGTAAAGAAGAAGGTGAGAAAAGAAAATAAAGGATTGGTAGACGAGATAAGTGCTACCATCATATTACAGGATTATTTGCAATCAAGAAGATAATGATTTTACCGATTTATATTTATGGTCAGCCAGTGCTGAGAAAAGTGGCTGAAGATATTACACCTGATTATCCAGATCTCAAGGTGTTGATTAATAATATGTATGAAACCCTTGATTCCAGCAACGGCATTGGACTGGCTGCACCCCAGATTGGCTTGCCTATCCGCCTCGTTGTTATCGACCTGGATGTGCTCAGCGAGGATTTCCCTGAGTATAAAGGATTCCGTCATGCTTTCATCAATGCCCATATCCTAGAGCGCGATGAGGAAAATACCGACTCTTCTGAAGAGGGATGTCTTTCTATTCCTGGTATCAATGAGAAGGTGGTTCGTCCTACACGCATCCATGTAAAGTATATGGATGAGGATTTTAATGAACATGATGAGTGGATAGGGGGATATCTGGCTCGCGTGATGCAGCATGAATTCGACCATTTGGAGGGTACAATGTTTGTTGACCGTGTGTCTCCTCTTCGCAAGAACATGATAGCAGGTAAGCTCAAGAGTATCATCAAGGGCAATTTCCGTGCTGCCTATCGTACTAAGATACGTCGATAGTTCTTCCGAAAATATAGTAAGCTTCATGGTAATCGTGACGATTGGGCTTACTATATTTTTTTATTCTACATTCAATAGGTTTTATTTCAGAGAGTTACGAACAGATGAAGAAGATTCTCTTGGTTCTTATGGTAATGGGCACCATGTCGACTTCTGCCCAATATCGTGTAGACCGACTTGTTACGGCCGGTCGGAGTGCATTGTATTATGAGGATTTCGTCCTTTCAATCAAGTATTTTAATCTGGCTATCGGTGCCAAGCCTTATCTGTATGAGCCTTGGTATTACCGCAGTGTGGCAAAATTTAATCTGGATGACTTTACGGGTGCCGAAAGTGATGCCACCGAGGCGTTGCATCTCAATCCCTATATCAATGATATTTATGACTTGAGAGCCATCTGTCGCATCAGACAAAACAGGTTTGATGATGCGATAGCTGACTATAATGAGGCTATCAGACTTGAACCGCGCAACCGAAATTACTGGTTCAACCGGGCTATCTGCCAGATGGAAAACAAAAAGTATGAGGCGGCGCAGCAGGAATTGGATACCATCGTGGAAAAATGGAAAGACTGGTCGAATGCTTATTCGCTCAAGGCTGAAGTGTATCTGCATCAGAAAGATACCGTGCAGGCTGAGAAATGGCTAGACAAGAGTCTGCAGCTCAATCCGTATGATGGGGATGCCTGGACTACGCGTGCCTATATGGCGCTGGCTAGAAAGGAATGGAAAACGGCTGATGAGGCGCTGACCAAGAGTCTGCATTTCAAACCTAACAATGTCAACAGTTACATTAACCGTGCTTTGGCGCGTATCAATCTGAATAACCTCAGAGGGGCGATGAGCGATTATGACAATGCCCTTGATCTGGATCCGAACAATTTCCTGGCTCATTATAATAGAGGACTGATGCGTGTACAGTTGGGTGATGATAACCGTGCTATCACCGATTTCGACTTCATTATCAAGATGGAACCCCAGAACTTCATGGCTATCTTCAACCGAGCTCTATTGCATGATAAGACCGGTAATCTGAGAGCAGCCATCAAGGATTATACTAAGGTTATCAACCAGTTCCCTAACTTCTGGACCGGTTTGTCTAACCGTGCCAGCTGTTACCGGCGCCTGGGCATGACAGCCAAGGCAGAGATGGATGAATTCCGTATCTTCAAGGCGCAGATGAACAAGCATATCGGAATCCAGCCGAGATGGAGCGCAAAGACCAAGAAGGAGATGCGTAAGCGCTCTGAGGTTGACCCGAATAAGTTTGCTTCGCTGGTAGTAGATGACGAACCGAAGTATGAACACAACTATAAGAGCGAGTATCGTGGTAAGGTTCAGAACCGTCAGGTAGAAACCGCCTTCCTGCCGATGTATCAGCTCTCTTATTTCCCAAACAATCAGAATGTAAATGGAGTTCAGGCTTATGACAAGGAGGTTGATGCGCTCAATCAGCATACCAAGGCAGACAAGGTTTATATCGTTTGCAGTAAGGAACAACTTGATGAGAATGGTTCTATGAAGATATTCTCGATGATTGATAAACTTTCGGCAGAGTTGAGTGTGGCGAGCGATAATGAAACCAGAAAAACGTCTCCTGATGCGCAGGGCCATCGCTCATAGTGTACTTCGTGATTTTGAGGCTGCCATCAGTGATTTCACCTATTATATCTCGCTCGATGACAAGAATTCTTTGGCTTACTGGCAGCGTGCTGTCTGCCAGGCTGAGATGGATGAATTTAGCAAGGCTGAGGGCAAGGGTGTTCTGAACATCCATTCTGCCGAGGCTGATTTCAGTGATGCCATCCGCCAGAACAGTAACAATGCTTACATCTATTATAATAGAGGTAATCTTCATGCAGGCAGAAACGAACTTTCAAAGGCAATAGATGATTATACCATTGCCTTGAGAATTGATAACCGCCTTGCAGAGGCTTATTATAATAGAGGTATAGCACGAGCCAAGAGTGGCAATAAGCAGACTGCCATCCAGGATCTTTCAAAGGCAGGAGAACTTGGTTTGTATGATGCCTATTCTGTGATCAAGCGCTTGAATAAGTCGAAATAAAAAAATCCCGCAGATTTTCTCTGCGGGATTTTTTTATGTATTCCGGTTTTATATTCTCGTTACCTGCTTAACGCCCTTCACGGCGCTCAGTTTCTTGATGAGTGCATCGGTCTTGCCAGCATCATCAATCATTACGGTAACATTGCCAGAGAAGAGACCATCCTTGGAAGAGATGTTGATGCCTCGCATGATGAGTTTGTCTTCCTTGGAAATGATGTTGGTGATGTTGCTCACGATACCGATATCGTCGTTTCCGATGATGCGGAGCGTGATGGCATACTTGGATGTTCCCTTGCCGCTCCATTTCGCCTTCACGATGCGGTAACCGAAACGGCGGCGCAGTTCCTTGGCGTTAGGACAATCCATGCGATGTACCTTGATACCCTTGCTGATGGTAACGAATCCGAAGATTGGGTCGCCGTAGATAGGGTGGCAGCAATGAGCCAGTTCGAAATCGATGCCCTTGAGGTGCTCATCGATAACCAGCACATCGTCGCTCTGTTTCATCAGTTCCTCGGTAGGATTCTCAAACTCAAAATTCTCTGCACTTTCTGCAGGCTTGTTGGTATTGGCGAGGTTCAGGTCGTGGTCGCGCTCCTCTATGTATCTCTCGATGATGCTGTTCACGTCGATTTTCTCCTCGGCTACATCCTTATAGAAGTCTGAGTTCTCCTTATATCCCATTTTCTTGATGATGCGCGCCATGATGCTCTCATCAATTTCCAGTTTCCTGTTCTTGAATCGGCGCTCCAGAAGTTCCTTGGCATAGAGACCGTCCTTCTTCTGGGTTTCCTTCAGCGCTAGACGAATCTTGGCTTTAGCCTTGGATGTCTGCACGATGTTGAGCCATTCGCGGCGTGGCTTCTGGTTGCTCTGTGTGAGGATTTCTACCTGATCTCCCGAATGGAGTTCCTGTCGGAAGGTGACGGCTCTTCCGTTAATCTTTCCGCCCACACAGGTATTGCCGATGCGGGAGTGGATATAGTAGGCAAAGTCGAGTACCGTAGCTCCCTTCTGGAAGTTCAGCAGGTCGCCCTTTGGAGTGAACACGTATACTTCGTCTTCCTTCAGGTCGGTGGTAAACTGGTCCATCAGCTGCAGATCATCGTTGTTTTCGAGGGCAGCACGGATATTGGCAAGCCATTCGTCGATACCGCCTTCTCCCTGCTTAATACCCTTGTAGCGCCAGTGGGCAGCGAGTCCGTGCTCTGCAATATCGTCCATGCGCTCGGTTCTGATCTGTACCTCTACCCATTTGTTTTCAGGACCCAGTACAGTGGTATGCAGACTTTCATAACCGTTGCTCTTAGGCACGCTGAGCCAGTCGCGCATACGCTTTGGGTTTGGCTGATACATGTCGGTGATGAGGGCAAAGGTCTGCCAGCACTGCATATACTCTTTCTCTCTTGGTGCATCGAGGATAATACGGATGGCAAAGAGGTCGTATACACCCTCGAAGGCGCACTTCTGCTTCTTCATCTTCTGCCAGATGGAGTGGATACTCTTGGTGCGGCCCTTCATGTGATATTTCAGACCGGCAGCATCGAGCTTCTCCTGGATTGGCTGGATGAAGCGGGCGATATAGGCATCGCGCGAAGCCTTGGTGGCGTTCAGTTTGTCCTTTATCATATAGTAGGCGTCGTGCTCGAGATACTTCAGACTAAGGTCTTCCAGTTCGCTCTTCAGTTTGTAGAGTCCCAGTTTGTGGGCGAGTGGGGCATAGAGGTAGCTTGCCTCTTCGCTTACTTCATGCTTTGCCTCTTTCTGTTCGGTATCGCGAATCTGTCGCATCACGTTCACGCGGTCGGCAATCATGATGAGGATGACGCGCATATCTTCAGAGAAAGAGATGAGCAGGTTTCTGAAGTTCTCGCTCTCGATGATAGGGTTGCGCTTATATAAATCGTGGATGCGGAGCAGACCACTGATAATGTGGGCTACGCTATCTCCGTATTTCTTCTGTATCTCTTCGATGGTCTGATAGCCATCGATGACGCTGGTCTGCATCAGGATGGCGATGATGCCATCTCGTTTCAGACCGATTTCGTTTACTGCGATTTCTGCGGTTTGCAGGGCAGCGAGTATTGGATTCATTCCGAAGACATTGCGCTTAATCTGATGGTTGATGAATGCATGCTGTATGTCTTCACGCAGATGCTGCTCATCGCCCGGCTTGAATGTGTCGCCCACGGCGGTTCTCAGGCGCTCTAGTATCTGGAGTGTCTGCTCCTTTTCTTCGGATGTGAATTTAAAAGGTGTTTCGTTCATTGTCGTTCCCTCCCGTTGATTATATATTATTGAGTTGTTATAACTCGTCTATCCACTTCTGACCAGACTTAGTGTTAAGCCAAATGGCGAAGCTGGCACCTATCAAGGCTCCTAGCCCCATAAATATAGTATATAGTTCCATATTGTTTCTTATTTCGTTATACTTCATAACTCTGTTTGCACTATACGCAAATACAAAAGCTGCTATTGCTCCAAGTACAAGGCAGAGTATATTATTTACCCCCATCTCGTCACCGGTAATTATTGGAGATAATCCGCCTATACCGGTTCCGCTGATGAACAAGTTAGATACCCCATAGAGGTAATGTGATAGCCCCGACCTTCTGTCGTGCTCTTTTGATAATTTACTAACCATGTTGCAATATTCTATTTTAAATTTGGCAAACAATGGCGATTCGGCGTTAAAAAACGCCTACTTCGTTAAATTTTCAATGCAAAGGTACAAAAAAAAGCGGAAATATTTCTGATTATCAGAAAAACTATTATCTTTGTAGCACATATAGTGTAAATTTAACATAAATATGGTATTATGAATCAGCAAGATCTAAACCAAATCTCTGCTCGCGGTATCTCCGAGCAGCAGATTGAACACCAGTTGGAACAAATCAAGAATGGCTTCCCATTCCTCAAGCTCGAGGGTGCGGCTGCTATCGGTAAGGGTATCATGGCTCCTACAGCTCAGGAAGTAGAGAACTACGAGAAGGCGTGGAACGACTACAAGGCTGAGGGGCACAAGATTGTGAAGTTCGTACCTGCTTCAGGTGCGGCTAGCCGTATGTTCAAGAACATGTTCGCGTTCCTGGATGCTCCATACGATGTTCCTACTACTGACTTCGAAAAACAATTCTTCGAGAATATCAAGAAGTTTGCTTTCCGCAAGGCACTCTGCGATAAGTGCCATGTAAACAACGAGAAGGGCATTATGTGCCTTATCAAGAAGGGCGATTACAAGGCTATCGTGGCTAATCTCCTCAAGCCAGAGGGATTGAACTACGGACAGTTGCCTAAGGGATTGCTCCAGTTCCACGAGTATGAGGACGAGGTTCGCACCCCAATGGAGGAGCACCTGGTTGAGGCTGCGCTCTATGCTAGCAGCAACGGCGAGGCAAATGTTCACTTTACCGTTTCTCACGACCACCTGGAACTCTTCAAGCAGATGGTAGCCGAGAAGGCAGATAAGTATGCACAGCGCTACGGCATCAAGTACAACATCTCATTCTCAGAGCAGAAGCCTAGCACCGATACCATCGCTGCCAATCCAGACAATACTCCTTTCCGCAACGAGGATGGCTCTTTGCTGTTCCGTCCGGGCGGTCATGGTGCACTCATCGAGAACCTCAACGAGATTGATGCTGATGTGGTATTCATCAAGAATATTGACAATGTGGTTCCTGATCGCCTGAAGGCTGAGACTGTTACCTGGAAGCAGGTGATTGCAGGTGTATTGGTTACTTTGCAGAAGCAGGCTTTCGATTATCTGAAGGTTTTGGATTCTGGTCAGTACAACCATGAGAAGCTGGAGGAGATTATCCGCTTCGTTCAGCGCGACCTCTGCTGCCGTAAGGCTGATATCAAGGAGCTGGAGGATGCCGAACTGGTTATCTATCTGCGTAAGAAGTTGAACCGTCCTATGCGTGTCTGCGGTGTCGTTAAGAACGTGGGCGAGCCTGGTGGTGGTCCATTCCTTACCTATAATCAGGATGGCACGGTAAGCCTTCAGATTTTGGAGAGCTCTCAGATTGACAAGAATAACGAGGAGTATATGAAGATGTTCACCGAGGGTACTCACTTCAACCCGGTAGATCTCGTCTGCGCGACCAAGGATTACCAGGGCAATGCCTTCGATCTTCCTAAGTTCGTTGATCCATCTACCGGTTTCATCTCCAGCAAGAGTAAGAATGGTAAGGATTTGAAGGCACTCGAGTTGCCAGGTCTCTGGAATGGTGCGATGAGTGACTGGAATACAGTATTTGTAGAGGTTCCTCTCGGTACATTCAACCCAGTGAAGACCGTGAACGATCTGCTCCGCGACCAGCATCAGGCTGTAGAGGGTGGTATCAAGCACGAGCATCATCACGAACACGGAGAGGGCGGCTGCTGTGGTAAGCACTAATATCCGATTCCGTATATCTTGATGGTAAGATATAAACACAATAAAGGCTCAGTTCCCGATTTTATTCGAGGATTGAGCCTTTATCATTGAGCTAATAATGTGTCTGCTAAAAATTATAAGATGTTCTGAATCAAATAAAAATAGCCTCTTGTTTCAAGTCTGCTAAAGGAAAAACTATCGGTTACAAAGGATAGAAATCCTTAGCAGGAAGTTCTTAGTTGTACCAAATTTCTCCGCCTAATACTGTTGGATACTCTTCAGCTGTTGCTCTTTCTACAGGAGCCGCAATTTCTACGAACTCACCATACTCCTTTACCTTGTTAATGTTCATAATTTGTTGGTTTTGTTGATTTATTAATTTATATTACGGATTGGTATCTAATAAGGATACTGATCTTTTACTTTTTTCTACGCTGCAAAGTTACACAAAAAATGATATGCAAAAAGTTTTTTGGCAAAAAAACTGTCAATATTTAACCTTCGTTAAATGTTTTCTGCATATTTCCTGTAATACTATTCGGTTTTGTAGGGTAATTTTCTTTGTTTCGCTAAATGACTCATAATGAGCAAGTAAATGACAGTTTGCCAATCTGTAGTTTAATCGTATACACTATCGGGAGACTGTCATTTACTTCATTGCTTCATTATATGGATGAAGATTTCACCTTATACTATATAGAGATTTCGCCCGCCAGGGATTCGGTCAGTTTTTCTCTTACCTTTTTGTTATCTGCATATCTTCCCTGCAGATACATCATCTTGGTGACCATAGCCTCTACCGTAGAATCGTATCCGCTTATCACATGAGCTGCTTTCAACTGGAAGCCGGCTCCGTAGCGTTCCATCTCTACACTGCCCGTAAGACATTGGCTGATATTCACGATGTTTATTCCGCGATGGGCAGCCTGATCCAGAAGACGCATGATCCATGGCGTGTGAGGAGCATTGCCTGAACCGAAAGTACGCATCACGATGCCGCGGAGGTCTGGTGATTCCATCACGTGGCGCACAATGTTATCCTGGATACCCGGGAAGAGACTGAACACGATGACGTTCGGATCGAGCTTCAGGTGTGGAACCATTGGCTTTCTGTAATCCGGCGTAAGAATGTGATGGTCGTGATATTGGAAATTGATTCCTACATCGCAGAGGTGAGGGTAGTTGAATGATTCGAAGCATGAAATCCCTCGGCATTGATCTTGATGGCACGGTTACCGCGAATCAGCTTGCCGTTGAAAAAGATGCATACCTCGGGCACCATAGGGCGTCCTTCAGCATTCTTGGCAGAAGCAATCTCTATGGCTGTCATCAGATTCTCCTTGCCGTCGGTTCGCAATTCACCGATAGGCAGCTGGCTACCTGTCAATATTACAGGCTTGGTCAGATTCTCAAGCATGAAAGATAGGGCAGACGAAGTGTAAGCCATAGTATCAGTGCCATGAAGGATTACGAATCCGTCATAGTCGTTGTAGCTGTTGGATATCATGCTTACGATTTCTGCCCAGCGCATTGGATCCATGTCGCTGGAATCGATAGGTGGGTCGAATTTTCGCACATCGATTTCTGCCTGAATGAGCTTGAATTCGGGCATGGAAGAAACGAGGTGATTGAAATCAAGAGGTTCCAGTACACCTGTCATCGGGTCCTTTCCCATACCGATGGTACCACCGGTATAGATGATGAGAATCTTTGGTTTTGCCATTTTCTATGTTTCTTTACATTTTGTCACGTTATCGGATGCAAAGATAATGAAAATATTTGTTTCTCCAAAACTTATTGGCTAAAAATGTATCTGAATTTTACAAAGTGTTACGAAATATTGGTAGAAAAGCAGATGAAAACTTCAATATCTCAGCATTTTCGGTCTTAAAAGCCCTTAATATAAAGAGGTATTAGCAAAGTTTAGCAAAATAAATGCATTTTTATTCGCTTGTTACAAAAAGAAATCGTACTTTTGCAGACGATTTAATAAAAATACTAAGTTGTTATGGTAAAAATCACATTCCCAGACGGATCTGTTCGTGAGTATGAACAGGGCGTAACTGGCTTACAAATCGCCGAGAGCATCTCACCGGCTCTCGCTCGCAACGTTGTATCTTGCGGTGTTAATGGTGAGACAGTAGAGTTGAACCGTCCTATCGATGAGGATGCAAATGTAGAACTCTACAAGTTTGAGGATGAGCAGGGTAAGCACACATTCTGGCATACATCTGCCCACTTGTTGGCTGAGGCTCTTCAGGAGCTTTACCCAGGCATCCAGTTCGGTTTCGGTCCAGCCGTAGAGAGTGGTTTCTTCTACGACGTGATGCCAGCCGAGGGTCAGGTGATCTCAGAGAATGATTTCGCCAAGATTGAGGCTAAGATGATGGAACTTGCCAAAAAGAACGAACCTGTGGTTCGCAAGGAGGTGGCTAAGGCTGATGCTCTCGCTGAGTTCAAGGCTGACGGTCAGACTTACAAGTGCGAGCATATTGAGCAGGACTTGGAGGATGGTACCATCACCACATATACCCAGGGCAATTTCACCGACCTCTGTCGTGGTCCTCACTTGATGAACACTGGCCTTATCAAGGCTGTGAAGATTACAAGTGTGGCTGGTGCATTCTGGCGCGGTGATGCCAAGCGCGAGCAGATGACCCGTATCTACGGTATCAGCTTCCCTAAGAAGAAGATGCTCGATGAGTACTTGGTAATTCTCGAAGAGGCTAAGAAGCGTGACCACCGTAAGATTGGTAAGGAGATGGAACTCTTCATGTTCTCAGAGCGTGTAGGTAAGGGGCTTCCTATCTGGTTGCCAAAGGGTACACAGCTCCGCCTGCGTCTGCAGGAGTTGCTTCGTTCTCTCCTGAAGCCTTACAACTACCAGGAGGTTATCTGCCCAGGTATCGGTGGCAAGAGTCTCTATGTAACATCTGGTCACTATGCTCACTATGGCAAGGATGCATTCCAGCCTATCCAGACACCGGAGGAGGATGAGGAGTATATGCTCAAGCCAATGAACTGTCCTCACCACTGCGAGGTCTACGCTCGCAAGCCTCGTTCTTACAAGGATCTTCCTTTGCGTATTGCTGAGTTCGGTACCGTATTCCGCTATGAGAAGAGCGGTGAGCTCCACGGTTTGACTCGTGTTCGTACATTTACACAGGATGATGCTCACATTTTCGTTCGTCCAGAGCAGGTAAAGGCTGAGTTCGAGAATGTAATCGACGTAATCCTGAAAGTATTCAAGATCTTCGGTTTTGAGAACTACGAGGCACAGATTTCTCTCCGCGATCCTAAGGATACAGAGAAGTATATCGGTTCTGATGAGATTTGGGAAGAGAGCGAGAACGCTATCCGCGAGGCTTGCAAGGAGAAGGGCCTTGAGACACGCGAGGAGGTTGGCGAGGCAGCCTTCTATGGTCCTAAGCTCGACTTCATGGTAAAGGATGCCATCGGTCGTCGTTGGCAGTTGGGTACCATCCAGGTGGATTACAACTTGCCTGAGCGCTTCAAACTGGAATATACCGCTGAGGATAACTCTAAGAAGACTCCTGTGATGATTCACCGTGCACCATTCGGTTCACTGGAGCGATTCACAGCCGTTCTCATCGAGCATACCGCCGGTCACTTCCCATTGTGGTTGACTCCAGACCAGGTTGCAATTCTTCCTATCTCTGAGAAGTTTAACGATTATGCTCAGAAGGTACGTCAGTACTTTGACAAGCAGGGTGTACGTGCTTTGGTTGATGACCGTAACGAGAAGATTGGCCGCAAGATTCGCGACAACGAGTTGAAGCGTGTTCCTTACATGGTCATCGTTGGTGAGAAGGAGAGTGCCGAGGGCTTGGTATCTATGCGTAAGCAGGGTGGTGGCGAACAGGCTACCATGAGCATGGAAGAGTTCGCTCAGCGCATCAATGCCGAGGTTGCAGAGCAATTGAAAGCAGCTGAGGAGTAATCCCGCAGATTGATATTTTCTAATCTCCCGCAGATTTCACAGATTAACACAGATTTTTTTCTGTTGAGGGCTCTGTCCCACAGATTTTTTGTGTTGAGGGTTTAGTCCCACAGATTTCACAGATTAACACAGATTTTTGTGTGTTCTGTTGAATATCTGTAACAACTGTGACGTCTGTGGGAGATTTTTTTTGTTAAGGAGGACTTTAAAATCGTTTGGTTATGACAGAAAATGAGATATCTTATAAGATCATTGGAGCTATTTATAAGGTTTATAATGAATTGGGACCAGGTTTACTTGAGTCGGTTTATGAAGCAGCTCTGTGCTATCAGTTGCGCAAAGATGGACTTAGGGTAGAGAATCAGGTAAAGTTGGATGTCATGTATGATGGTAAGGTTTTGCCTGTAGATTTCCGTCTGGATATTCTTGTAGAAGATAAAGTCATAGTCGAACTGAAGTCTGTGACAGAAATGAAAGATGTCTTTCATAAGCAATTGCTTACGTATTTGCGTGTGGCGAAGAAGCATCTTGGAATATTGGTCAATTTTTCCACCACAGATATACGAAAATCAATCTTCCGTAAAGTCAATGGATATACTCCCATGGATTGAAAGCTTTTCTTAGTCCCCATTGATTTATTGTTTTCTTAAGTCCCACAGATTTCACAGATTTTTACAGATTTAGTTTCTTTATCATAAAGATCTGTGTTAATCTGTGAAATCTGTGGGACTAAAATATATCAATTTGCGGGATTAAATATATCAATCTGTGGGGGTATAACATTAAATCCATTAGAAAAACAAAGAATCTGCGGGCAAAAATGAAAATAACCCACTGAAAATTTGGTGGTTTCACAAAATAATCGTAACTTTGCAGCCGTTTAATCAAAAAGACAAAAAAGAATATATCGAATAGTTAATGAAAAATGACAAAATGAAAAATCAGTACCGCGTAAACGAACAGATTCGTGCACGCGACGTGAGAGTAGTGAGTGATGGTGGAGCAGAAGTGATGCCAGCACGTAAGGCGTTGGAGTTGGCACGTCAGCAAGAGCTTGACTTAGTCGAGATATCTCCTAATGCGCAACCACCAGTTTGCCGTATAGTTGACTATTCTAAATTCCTTTACCAGCAGAAGAAGCATGCAAAGGAAATGAAGCAGAAGCAGGTAAAGGTGGAGACCAAGGAAATCCGTTTCGGACCTCAGACCGATGAGCACGACTATCAGTTCAAGCTCAAGCACGCTATGGAGTTCCTCAACGAGGGTAACAAGGTTCGTGCATACGTTTTCTTCCGTGGTCGCTCTATTCTCTTCAAGGAGCAGGGTGAGGTTCTTCTTCTCCGTTTCGCCAATGATTTGGAAGAGTACGGAAAGGTGGAGCAGATGCCAAAGCTTGAAGGTAAGAAGATGTTCCTCTACATGAGTCCTAAGAAGGCTGGTACTGCAAAGAAGAGCCAGCAGAAGATGGACCGTGAGAAGCGAGAGGCTGAAGCTAAGGCTGCTGCAGATGCAGAGCGTGCTGCTAATGCTGAGAAGAATAGCTTGCTCGCCAATGCTAAAGGCGGCGATACCCTGAAGAAACTCGCAGAAGGAACAGAGGATTAAGAAAAAAAGATGCGTAACGCCCTGGTATATGCGTTGCCATCGCTATAATAAATAACAATTTAAAATTAAAAGTAAAAATGCCAAAAGTAAAGACTAATTCCGGCGCAAAGAAGAGATTCCGTTTCACCGGTACAGGTAAGATTAAGCGTCATCACGCTTTTCACAGTCACATCTTGACTAAGAAGACAAAGAAGCAGAAGAGAAATCTCCTTGGTGAGACTCTCGTAGACCGTTCAAACTTGAAGCAGGTTCGCGACTTGCTCTGCCTCCGTTAATTATTAACTTTTTAGTCGAACTTTTAAAGAAAAAAAATTATGCCAAGATCAGTAAATCACGTTGCATCAAAAGCAAAAAGAACAAGAATCTTGAAGCTCACTAAGGGTTACTATGGAGCTCGCAAGAATGTATGGACAGTAGCTAAGAACACTTGGGAGAAGGGTCTTACCTACGCTTATCGCGATCGTCGTAACAAGAAGCGCACATTCCGCGCATTGTGGATCCAGCGTATCAACGCTGCTGCTCGCCTCGATGGTATGAGCTACAGCCAGTTGATGGGTGCTCTTCACAAGGCTGGTATCGAGATCAACCGTAAGGTTCTCGCTGACCTCGCTGTAAACAACCCTGAGGCTTTCAAGGCTATCGTTGCAAAGGTGAAGTAAATCCGACGCTAGGCTCTTTTCTTCCGTGATTTTTCTCGTAAGAAAGTGTTTAGCCTCTAGATTAAAGAAAACTGAAGATTGCATTGGTTGGAAGTATTTCCGCTGATGCAATCTTTTTTTGTGCCTGGAAATCCAGGCGTTCTCGCTTGTAAGAACGTCTAAAGCGCTACCTAATCAGACTTGAGTAGGCGAAGTAATATGGTTGAGCAAGCGAAATGAGACTGCTGGACAAGCAGAACGAGATTACTGAGTAAGCGAAGTGAGACGTTTAGTCAGGTTCAAAGATATAGAATATGAGGTGAAAGGAGATAGGTTCTAAGGTATAAGAAGACTGCTTCTAGAAGATCCCCACTAGGCTCGGCAGAGCTGCTGAGCCTAGTCAGCAGCTCTGCTGACTGCAGTCGGCAGGTCTGCCGAGCCTAGTGACAACATCTTTAGTTGTACGACTATACATCCTTTAGTTGTACGACAATAAGCCGATTAATAAAATAAGGGTGTGTCATGTTCCATTATTATGGACTTATGACACACCCTCAGCTTGATGATTTATAGTTCTTTCTCTTTACTTGATCAACTCAATACCTGCCTCGAACTTGGTGGTCTTATCCATGATGGCAGGAAGCTGGTTGACAACTGACTTCAAAATCATGAATTGTGCCAAATCATCCTTGTCCATACCTGTAGTAGGAATCTTGTTAACCTGAGCATAAAGCATGGTGATGATAGGAGCTACGAAATCCTTGTCAACATAGAAATATACCTTGTTGGCTGCAGGATAAGATACGTGTACTGGAATACCGGTCTTAAACTGATCCAACATGTTGGCTACCATAGCCTTCTCCTGAGCATTGTCGATGTCTTCTATAATCTTGGCTGTGTTCAGAAACAAGGTAATCATATTCTCATTAACTACCTTGTATGTAGCGTAATCGTTAGCAACCTTCCAGTCCTTGTCATCAGCCTCTTCCTTATAGGTTGCAGAAATCTGTCCCTTCTCATTGAAGGTTACATCCTGCAAAACTCTTCTGAGTTGGGTGTTGAGTAACATTGGAGCCATTTTGATGGCATCCTTTATAGGATATGGTTCATCCATCAAGCCTGGGATAGTAATGGTTGCATCATTAGAACCTTCCCAGTTTAATACAACTGAACCTGTAGAATTGCCATCTGCATCAAAACCTGCTTCCTGTACCTTCCAGGTTCCTTCAATCTTCTCGTTGCGTACAAAGTAGTCTTTGTCATTGTCATCATCATCGCTGCTACAAGCAGTGAAGAAGCCAAGGGTGCAAACCATGGCCATTAAATAAATAAACTTTTTCATTTTTCTTCTCTTTTTGTGTATTAATAAATAAATATTATATTGTTTCTATTTATTTATAAATAATGTACGCGTACATTATATTATCTGTTACTTCAGCTGATACGTGATGCCGATGCTGCCGTAGATAGGATACATCGTCTGCTCGATGGTTTCGAAATCCTTCTTAAAGATACCATTTAAGCCCCAGCTCAGATCAGCACAGAGGCCCCAACGGTTGTTCAAGCGCCAGTCTATTCCGAAATCTACGCCCACCTGCCAGTTGCGCATGTCATCGCTGAAATCGTAATCACCACGCTCGCCTTCGTCATGACCCAACTTTATCTTCTGTCCAGTAGGATCGCCCTTAGGATGACCTTCCTCTTGGCGGCGCAGGTAACCATCGTATGCCCAACCTTCAAACTTCTTTGATGTTACATAGCTAACATACGGACCCAACTTGAAACGGAGGTTGTCGCAAATGTCGTATGTTGCCTGCAATGGTACTGTGATAAGACTCATGTCTACCTTCGTAACCACGTTGCCTGTAAATATACCTTTCAGCTCTTCTCCGCCACGTACTATCCTCATATAATAGTTTTTTACGCCTGCATCAATCTTCATGCCCTTGTTTTCGAAGTGCAGACCTCCAACGAATCCCCATTTGCCTGAAAGTGGGTGATAAGCATCGATACCCAGACTGAAGTTAGGTTGCAGGGTATAGCTGTGTAGTGTACGGATGGTGGCTGGAAGACCGATAGGGGCTGTGCCTCCGAT